>Ga0181612_126423_pt1 | contig 16479 bp, 7 predicted proteins | sample HoacroProtozoa21_FD_119630 | JGI IMG/M metagenome (GOLD analysis project Ga0181612, IMG submission 119630) | Hoatzin crop microbial communities from Cojedes, Venezuel. Combined Assembly of Gp0051906, Gp0051904, Gp0051908
CTGCAGCCTTCAGTAATTAGGTGTGCATTAAGAAAATGGTTTTAAAGGATCTTTAAGAAAAGAAATCTAGGCCGAAATGTCTTCCTCAGTTGCAGTTTAATTCAGCATCGCCTGGTCAAAAATGAGATATTTCATATTCTCAAGGAAAAACTGGAACTGACAAATTCATTACTTAATCAGGCTAATCTAGTAAATTAAGAGGTAATTCTGAAGAAATAATGAAAACTCTCTAGTGGCATATTAATTATGACTTTCTTTTCAGCTATTAAGAACAGAGGATTATGGATGTGGCCAAGAATAAAAAGAGATTTATTTTCAGGGTCAGTGGATTTATCTTTCCAGGCGTCGAACAGAAAAGAATAAATTGATTTCTCTCCATGCAGGTGATTTGAGAAACTTTGGACAAGAGATGTCTTTTTGTTTTTACTACATTGCATAATTAAACTTAGTATATTTCAAAGTTCAGTATCTACTCAAAAACATTCAAATTCATGTTTTTGATCAAAAATCCAGCAATCTCTAACAACAGGCAACAGTGTCAGTGCTAAAAATACAACTTTCTAATTGTAATGCCGTTCATTAAATTTGCTATCTGTGTATTTTATTTCTCCTAAATAAAGCTGGTATAAAAAGATATCAGTTTGGAGGATATCCTGGAACGTTGTGCCATAGATTTGTCTATGTGGCAATGGCATGTAAAACAACAATACTAAGCTCCATGTTGCATCAAGGGAAATAAATAGTGAATTACCAAGGTTTCCATTCAGGTTATTTCTCTGCCTGGAGTGCAACATGTCTGTGCTTCAGAATGATCAGCTTGGACATAATCTAGATCCTAGCTTCCTTATCTGTCTGTTGCCCAAAGAGGAGAAACACAATAAGAATTGGATAGTTCTTTGATGTAATGCTGTTAATCTTTCTTTTTCAATGTTTCCAAAGTCCCATTTCCCTGAGCATAACAGAAACAAATAAAAGGAGTCAAGTTTGAGTTTTGAAGAAGTTTTCTGTTTAAAAAAACAAAAGCAAACCCCAAACCACAAATCCATCTGCTTTCCAGGGAAGATTTGGTTATGACCATTTACTACCGATTTGCTAGTCACCCACAGGGTCCCCGTTTGCTGCCTGATGCCTGGCACATGCTCACAGTCAGTACAGAGGCAAGAAACCAGCACCCCAACAGCTGCATCTTTCAGTCCCTTTGCAGAAGTGTGTCTTTCAGGGCTATCATTGGTTCAAGTATCTTTCAAAAACAGGATTTCACTGGCTTTCATTTAGCCAGACTAAATGGTATTTAAGGCATGATCAGTTTTTAGCTTGTCGGAAGCTGCTGATGACCGTACAGTGCCCAGGAGCCTCATGGCTGCTGGTGTTTTCTGGCAGAGACCAGCAGCACAAAGCCTGCCTGCTGCCACGCAGTGGGCCAGGATTGAGTTTTCTACCTACACCACCGCAAGTGGAAAACACTGCCTAGCCAGAGCAGCTCTGGGGCAGAGCAAAAAGCTGCAACCAGGGCAGCATCTAGACTTAAGGTTTCCAGCAACTGCCTTTTCCTGTCTTGAAAGTTAAGTGGCAACAAATAATAAAGCTATATCTCATTTATCACCTTGAGGCAAGTGACTGCAAGATAGATTCTGTGTGTCTTCCATCACTGTCCTTTAGAAAGCACTGGAAAAACCTGAAGTAGACAATCTGAAGGCAATACACGATGCCTCCTCTCCACGTATTCCCAGTTTTATGGAGCGTGTGTAATGTTTAAATGTAAATGATCATGTCCCAATTTCCTCCAAGTCTTCTTTTGTTATTGCAATATTTTTTCACATCACACTTTCAGTTTATTCAAAATAAAAATGCTTTGAGATCTGGATATAAAGAACTTGATCCCCACAGACACAATACACACTTTTTAGACTTTATGCCTTACTTTCATGTACAATTTAAGCCACCACTGCTGTTGAAAGTAGTTCCATCTTCCCACTGCAGCAGTCACCTTTTCACACCCTTTTTTCTTGCACGCTGATGTATCACAAAAGATAAACAGAACCAGGTAATTAATGCAGGGTAAAACTTTCTTATTCCCCTGGAGCAGTTTCCCCGATCTGTACGGATGTACAACATTTGCACTGCACAAGAGAAGGGGAACGTAGGAAGGAGAAAGAAAGAAGTGGCCTGGGGGGCCTGGAGGTGTGTGAAAGGGGGCAGAGAAAAAGGAGGCTGTTTTGTCTAAAGACAGCGAAGGTTGGTGAAGGTTTATGGTGTTCACGAATTGCTAGGCTTCATTTCAGCATACCAAATACTTGCGCTGTCAGTAAGATGGAGGGGACACTCCTTGGGAAGACATAGTCCAAAAGGGAAAGTACCACATGCCTATAAACCTGCTCTCAGTTTTTAATCTCTGTGAAACATGAAAATTCATCTTCTAGACAGACAGCCATTTTCTGACTGACTCTTTAGATTTGCAGCTAAATCTCGTGCATCAAGAATCGCTCCATGAACCAGCCGTTAAATAGCAACTATTAACTTGTAAATGAGAGTGGGATAAAATGCAGGCTTTTATCAACATAGATAAAATAGCACTTTTTCTGCCTTTCAGCAAAAACAATCAGAAAGCCCTGGTGGGATCTCATATTACTCAGACTCCTTATTTGTAGCTTTTACACTCTAGCACACTTGCTGATAATGTATGAAGTATGAAATTAAAACTAAATCAATTGTCAGAATAAATGGAAAAGTACACTATGCAATGCATTATCCTCTGGTCTTTTATTGTATTTCTTTATTCACCTGCTAATTCCCAAAATCCAGCCATTTACAATGAAACTTCCAGTCATTAGTGGGATTTAGCAGACTTCCACTGTAAAATAGTATTCACATTTCTCAAGAGAGTTGGTGTGTATAGTGTCGAAGGGCACCAGATACAAAGGCTGTCAGTCCACAACTATATTTGATTTCCATATGCTTATCCAAACTCACCTCCTGTGCTGGGAAATTAACACATGAAGTGCGAATCTTTTGAATAGTTTCTTCTTTATATTTTATAATCTTGTTCATCAAGACTCACTTTGGTGCAGAGGTTTATGTGGGAAAACTAGGATGTGGCTGCATGACTAATTTTTAAAGCCTGTGCACAGCTTCTCAGGAATGCAGCTGGATGTAACTCCTTAGTGGCTTGCTTGTGATGACTGAATTGAAATATATTGAAATGCTTCTCTGCTGAAGAAACATGAACTCATTAGAAGTTGAGACTAGAGCTGAAGTATTAAGTGATTTGTCTACTCTTTTATTACCATTTTAGAGCAAACACTTTACATAAAATTAAATAAGAACTTAAAAACTTAGCTCATAAGTTAAGATGACAATATAAGATCTCATTCCTGTTAATTTCCATTTATTAGCATAAATGGTAGGATTTGAAAAACACCATTTGGCTTCCCTCTTTATTTTTGCAGGAATATGTATCATCTAGAAATTGTTTAATCAGTACCTTGAAAATTAAAGATTCATCTATGCCATTCAAACTACATAGTAAATCCTAAGTTTCTCACTTTATGAAAGAAGTGAAATTTTTTCTAAATTGAAATAATTTAGAAACTTGTTTAGAGGCCACTATTTCCTTAGATAGCTTCTTAGCATGCATGAGAAAAGTGCTATTTAATTTCACACTCAACTAATCCTTTAACAATTTTCTTTCAGGCAGAATATAAAAGGTTATTATTAATTCCTTAATAAAATCAAAAGTAAGTTATAGCGGATATGTCTTTAACCTTGGACAAGTTTGAGTAATTTTTTTCCCCTCAGATGAGACATTGAAGATCAGCACAAACAGAAAGTGATAAATTGGCCTCTGGGAATTACTCAAGAGTCCTCCTCCTCCCTTTTTTCACAACTCTCTCTGGAAATCCCTCTCCTGAACTACTTCTGGTTTTAGCATCAGTCAGTCAATTTGATTCCTTCCACTCCTTAACTATCTATGGCAAAAGTTGTCAAGATCTGATGTTACCCACCTTAAATTTTAACTCCCTATTGCACTGGAGTAATTTCACAAACACTACACCTAGTTAAGATTCCTGACGAATGCCATATTGCAAGAAGTTCATATTTTAAAGGCTTATTTGCCTTCTCCTATGTGCTTGGATTTGCTGAAGAGAAAAAAAAATCTGTCACTCTTCTTTGCAAGACTCAGCACCAGGAATTCCCTTGAACATACAATCCATTGCATTTACAAATAATCCTCTCTCTCAATTTACCAATTTCTGTCTTAATAGTTCTCAAACTCTTACCATATTATGGACCCCAGCTTCAATAGCTGTGGGCATTCTGCTTGAAAAGAAAATAAATTTATAGGTGCTGTTCTTCACATAAGACCCTTCTGGTCTTACTAGCAGATGTCGAAGCATTCCAGACACCTCATGGAGATGGGTAGGTAAAAAAAGTAAAAAATGCTGAATGGCAACAGTAGGGGTGGTGGTAGTAGTAGGAGTAGTAGTTGTCATAGTAGCAGCAGCAGCAGCAGTAACGGTCGTAGTATTAATGTCAGCTCTTCTTGAGAGTAACTCTAGACAAGTAATCTAGGCTTCTTTTCCTCACTGCTTTGTTTTCCAGGCACTTCAAGTAGATGTGTATGAATAACTCATCACTGGCTTTAAAAACTGTTAGGGACATAGAAATACAAGGCACCTTCTGGGTTTCTGAGTGCAATGTCTTCCTACAACAGGAAACGCATATGAGGACATATCAGAAACACCTCAAGAAGAAGTTTCTCATCAACAGATCAAGTTCCACCTGAAAATCAGTTGGAGTTTCTTGGCTCCAACAATTCTACTGGAAAAAAACTCTCAAAAAATCTGTTCGATCAGTTGGTTGGAAACCATCTTCCAAATGCCAGTCTACATTTGTCATGGCTAATCTCTATCAATACGCTTTTTTCTACCTCTGTCATTTAGCATAAACAGTTACCTTCCCAACCTGATATCTACTCGTGGCTTGACAAAATGTGCAGCACTGCAGGCAGACACCAAGAAAATGGCACAACTCTGTCCAGTGTCCCCTCCCACTTAGGTAGGGTGAACACTTCTGGAAATGACTTAGCGCTGTGGTTCATCACTCAAGTCAATCACTAAGAAGATTAGGAAGACTTCTCCATTACTGCTGGGTCATTCCATGAACTCTTTATTTCATGGATGCTTTGTTCCTTCCTCTGGCCTCTTCTGCAGAAAACTGCAGGTAATATGAAGCCTCAATACAGCAACTCAATTCTTACTGAAGCTATTTGGCTATTTGCGCTATCCAAGCATAGATGCAGACAACTGTAAATTACATAGACACCACTTTTTGAAAGCTGTCATTGCCCAAAAGGATCCAGTCAGGTAGAAGCACGCTGCAGAATCGCTGTTCAAAAAAATTAACTTACAGTCATTTTTTAAACACCTAATTTCCCCACCAGCCTGTATGCAACACTACTTCAAACAGCTACACACGGTCTCATTTAGTGAATATATGAGGAAGAGGTCTGCATTATGTTTGCTAAAAGAACTAGGATTTCAGTTCCATCTGCTGCTGAGTGTGTTTGATTTGTATATTAATTATGCCTGTTTGTAGCTGTAAATTTGCTCCAGGTTAGTAGCTGATTGGCTCTGCAAATGGATTCATTACACTGTGTGGCTCCCTTGCACTTTTATAGTTTTCAAATGATTCCATACTTCTGCTTTTTAAACTGCTTTTAATACCTCTCTTATTCAGTGTGAGCTTTCAACCCTGTCTCATTCAGACTATTTTTTCCCCCTTAAGAGAAAACACGTTGATTTGATTCTTCTCTTCATGGACCCTTTTGGCTGGTGTAACGTCAGCTTTGTCCATGGTGCTACTCTAACACACAAGACAAAACTGCTGCTTCTCCTAGTCTTACTGGGAAATTCAGCATATTCACATTTAGCGTTTGCTACGTGGAATGACTTTAACTAATGTGTTTAGCAATTACATGAGCACTCAGCAGGGCATATATATGCACCCGTTACTGTGCAAACTTTAAATGCTTGTCACGTTGAAATAAAACTCTCCCATATGTGGACCATTTTTCCTCTTGATCACTGGGTTTTCTCCCTGGTTTACAAAATGCCCCAAAGTTCTGAGCTGTCACCTTTGTAGTTAAGACCTGCGAGATATGCTTGAAAATTTAACACGTCTGAAATGAGCTGCATAAAAACTGCCTTTGTTGAAGCCGCTCCCGTTTGTGTCTGTGTGTCTGAATGTTTGTGTACACTTAGAAAATAAATTTCGAAGAGGTCAAGCTGATTTCCCTCATATTTTAGGAAAAGAATCACTCTGAGCTGAAAAATTGTATGCCAAGTTTCTGCCTGAAGCAAATTTTTACGATCAAATTAAAAACCTTTGAGACCCAGAGTTTATAATGGAAATACTAACACAACCTTAACCACGGCAGCTCTAGCAGGCACTGCAAAAATATTAGGAAAGGTCTTCCTGCCCACAATCTAAACTAAATAAAAAAGATGCCATTTTCTAACATATACCCCAGGCTAACAAATAACAATGATTTAATGTACTTGCCCTGTGGTAATATAGTAGCACTGCAAACCTCTGAGTCAATTTTTCTTTTCTTTTCTTTTTTTTTTCCTTTTTAAACATATATGCCCCATAGGGAAAGGATTGCAATTTTGCTAATATTTGTGGATATATCGCTTTCATTTCGACAATCCTTGAAAGCCTTCCTGCTGTCACACGCTACTGTATGCGAGCACCCAACTGAATAAAGACCCACCAGGCTTTTTCAGGAGTTTATTCACAGGTTTGGCTTTGCTTATTGTAGTATGCACCACATTTAGATTAGATGAGGGCTACTGTAAAGCAATAACATTGTCAATGACTGGAATCTCACTTTCCCCTCTAACAGTCTGAAGCAAATTAATGTATTGGTTGTTCGTTAACAAGTAAACAGTTTCTGCTACAATGTCAAGGAAAAAGAATGTGTTCATTAATATGAACAATCTTCATCTACAAAGATGATTTACACAATGCATGTCATGAGATAGCTTTCCCCTAACTAGTACACTACCAAACCGAAAAGCTGATTCTTAGGACTTTCTTGAAATTACAATATTGTTTGTTTACCAATAAGAAAGACAGTCTTAGTCACCTATGCCACCATTGTAAGCTCTATAGTAAGTACTTAAAAAAAGAGAGATTTCTGGAATCACTTGTAGAATTAATAAAATTGATAACTACAGACTTACACTGCATCAATGATACATATTATTCCTGTGATAAGTTAAGCTAAAAATAAGATTAATTTGGTTATAGAAATTCCTTAAACAACAACACTTAAATTATTTCAAACTTGAATTTTTTCCAAGAATTTTCTGAAAAAATCAGCAAACACTGGCTAAAAAAGCAAAGCAGTTTGGATACACCAATGTAATCAGCATGCCTAGTGCTTTTCTGTTAACCCTCTGAGTAGAACCATAGTATTCTGGATTTTTTGTACACTAATGCTATGAAAATTGTAACTTACAGAAATAGCAATTCATACGTCATGACTTAATAAATCATGTTTTAAATATATTTAGGCTAGGCATCTCATCTAGTGAGCAATTCGTCCATCCTAGATTTTTAATCATCCACTAGAGAAGCCAGTCTCTAGCAAATACAAGGGAAGCCTAGATGATCGCCCAAGATTAGATGCTTTACTCTTATATGGATACATCCAGATGGAACAACGCCCAGCTCAGTAGCATTTAACTAATCCTGTGCTATCACCCATCAGTACTACATTTTCACATCAAAGTTTGCTTACTGCATGTAAGTTCACTAGAATATTGCACTTAGGTTGGAGTCCGTGTTATCCCCACTTATATTTAATTGAGAGGAATTAAGCTGGAAGTGACCCTGTTCTACTATTCTGTTACTACTAAGATCAGACCGACAGGCCTCTCCAGAGATTAAAGATTAGATGACCTGAATCACCCTTTCAAAGCGCTTCTCTCTATCTCCTTGGTGATAGATGGTGCCTACCATGACTGCCATCCATCTAGGCTAACTACATAGGCTTGGTGGGAGGAAGCTGGCCTTGTATATGTAATAAGCATTTAAAAAAAAAAAATGTTGTCACATTTAGCACCAAAACGATGCAAGGACTCAAAAGGGAAATAAAGAAAGAAGTCGAGAGGACTGGTATGCGTTACAGTAAAATGACCACAGCGTGCTATGTGCTCTCCCAGATTATCACATTAGAAATAGTCTGTTATCTTTGATTTCTTTTTTCACTGGTTCTTCAAGTATTTTTAGGGCAATGTATTCTGTCTTCACTTATTGCCAGGAATTCAGAGGTTAGACAAGAAAAGGGGCAGTTGCTGCCAAACAAGCCTGAATCATTATTATTTCCATGAAACCATACATATATATATATATATATATGGTTCTATTTAAAAATATATACGGATATATTTAAAACCATCATGCAAACCACTTTTAAAACAGTTTAAATATCCAGATACCTTTCCTTGAAGCCTAACTAGAGGCTATCAGCAATTTGAAACCCAATCTCACAGATCTAAAAATAGTTTAAATGTTTTTACAGTTATGTTCATAAAACATGAACCAAAGACCAGAAACATATAAGACGTTGGGGATGAGTAGGGATTTCAGGATCTAAGATTATTTTTACATACATTTTAAGTAGTACAAGATGGTGTAAGATGAAGGAGCCAAACATCTTATTTTAATGATAATACTGTATTCCAAAGCAAAGAAAAGGTGATAGGAAAATCCCAGATGGGTCTTTGAATAATATTTCTCACGTTTAAGGTGAAGCATATTTTTTTCCCTCCTGACTTCCCTCTATAATTAAGAAGAATGAATATTAGCCTTTGCTTTAAGAATGCCAAATTTTCCCAAAACTCAAGGAGCACGTCGTATTTATAGACACTTTTTTATTACCAAATGTATGTCTTGCATTTACGTGGTTGCATTGTATCTCTTCTAGAGGGAAGGCTGTGATATGACGTCGGAAGGGCAATGCTGGAAAAACGTGCCAGATCCTGATCTACTGATGTAAATCCTGATTGATGCAGGTAAGCGGCAAGGTGGGATTTACCCTGGCTGAGGGTGTGGTCCCATGGAAATATAATCCCTCTCCCATCCACATGTTACCAAACTCCAGCCTCTAACATCACAATGGTGGTGGCTGTGCCCTATCTACCAAGGGTCCGCTTTCGGCAGTGACTCTAGGTTGGATGTGCATGGTCAAGGATCTGCCACAGACACAGCCCTTTCCGAAACCTTAAAATCTGAGAACTTTGTGTGGCAGTTCCTTTATCCTTTAATCTCTTGCCCCTGTGGAGTTCTCCAACAAGACACCTATTTGCTTCACTTGGGTTACTCAGGTTCCAAACAGAGTAACTGAGGCCATGCACAGGCCTTCTACCCATGGACATACATTCAGAGATCAGAGTCTCCTTATGGCTTAAGGTGAGATTCATTCTACTAAACTCATGATCTCAAGTTTGGTGTCTGATGTAAGCTTCCACCAGAAGTTCCTTCTACAGTCAATGGAGTGAGAGCAATAGGTGAATCAAAGCATGAGTCCTGCCCAAAAGGTGTGCCCATGACAAGGGGGATGAATCCAACCTGGAAATGCTCATCCCTACTACCAAGGAAGACAGGAGATCTAGTTTCGACTAAATGTCTCGCTTCTGGATTATTAACATTGGGTGAAATTAACTGATTTCTGCATGAAATACTTGTACCACCTGTGAAGACTCACAAGATGAAATGCCCACATTTGAAATCTTCAGAGCTCTTAATGTATAAATTTTCATGAATGAGACAATGAAAGATGCATTTTTAAGGATGGAGAAACAAAACAATTTTCGCGTTTCTTGAAATATGGTTCAACTGATACTTCCAGGTAGGAATGCAAAAGAGCATTACACTAGCTCCAACAAGCCGCAGGTACACCTCCGCTGCCACAGCTGCTCGTAGGAACAGTTCCCTGAGCAAACACAACTCAGAATGGAAATGGCACAGAGGGCAACTAGCTCTGTTCCGCCAAAAATTATTTATACTTCCCAGTCAGACCAGAAAACTCGGTGTATCTTTTTGGGTAGCATATTACTATTTCTAGCTGTATGATATGAAAGAAAAAGGGAGAAAGAAAGAGAAAGAAAGGGCAAGGAGAAAGAGGAAACTGCATTCATGTTACTTTTTAAAACACTGTGAGAAACTTTTAACTACAGAGAAGAAAACTTCCATTTTATATAAGCAATACGATAAAGTATAAATTTCATCACGTTGTTTTTTATTTTAGAACAGGATTTTGGAAGTTGCCTTTTTAATTCAAGTGAAATGCCGAGTGATTTTATAATAATTTTTCTTTCAAATTATCACATCTGAAGCAAAAGTCTACAAAGTGTAATATTTCTGTGGAAGTCAATTTCAGGACACTGGTTAAATAAAATGCTATAATGCTGTGTTGAGGTTTTAACAAACCAGAAATAGGTATACTCTGTGTAAATGCCCATTTTATTAAATGTTACAAATAGAACTGGTGAATCATTTTTAGTTTCTCCATTCTGCGACAAAACTTTTGCTAATTCAGTTTAGGCATTACATATATATTAAATGACTTGTATTTTCCACGATTTAGAAATACTCTAGCTCTTTTAAGGGTAATTCTCATCAATGTTAATCTTTAGAAGTGACTCTCCCGGAATAACCAGGTCATGTTGAGAGGATGCCTGTACATTTCTGAGTATGAGGCAAAGGAACCAGGAACTTCTCAACTAGATCATTACATACCATTACATGACAGAATGTATCCTCAAGCCATTTCCCAAGACTCTGCACTGTCATTAGCAGCAAACGATATGGAAGCAACCTTTTGTGGCCATCATCATGTCATATTCTGTAAACTATGAGGCTGACCTAAACTGAATTTCCCATTTAGCCTGCATAATATCCTCCACAGACAGTCACTCTCTGTGGAAGCATGATGCAGGTTTAGAAAGAGCTGCTGTAGAAGATACGGTTTATTTAATTTTATTTTCATTTTTAATGCCTATATTGGCAAACCCTAAGCAATAGTGTGTTTGATATTGTTTTCGCCAGAAACTGGCAAGGAACTTTAGGGTACCATAAAAGATATGTGCGTATAAAAGCAAAAAAGCCAGAATAAAGCCCTAATGTGGGTTGTCAAGATTTAAGCTGATCACTTACTCAGAGGGTTAACGTGCTAAAATTACATACTGCGGTTCCTAGCTTCACTGATGAAAACATTCACTGCTTCTATCTTTAAATAAAAAAGCAAAATAGCCTTAACCCTTTGAGGATCATATTAGCAGCAAGTTGCAATCTAAACAGAGAACAAGTATTTCAATCAATTAGGAAATTTTTCTTACAAAGATTCTGTGAGCACCCTTTTCTGTTCCACCATTGCAGCGTTTACTGCTGGATACATCAGCTGTAATCACTTCACACAGGTCTGAAGGATTTTCAGGGTCTCAAAGGGTTAAAGCCAAGACTTTTGAGTAAAAGTGTTTTATTAAAAGGGTGAGTTAGGTGAGCGAACAGTCTCGGATGAACTTGGTGAATAGTCTTCCGATTCGGAGTTGAGTTCAGGTGGAGCTTGCTGTGCCTTGTAACGTCCCCTCACATCCTGGTTGCGTCTTCGTCGGAAAACCTGCCTCTCCTTATCAAGAGCGGTGGTCTGGCAGGGGCATAAAATAAGAATAAATGAAATTAGGCTGTGTGTGAAATGCAAAGCTAATGAAAACCATGAGTTTTTATGTGGCCTGCAAATACCAGGGATAATAAATGTTCAGATCAAATTAAACCTGTTCTGTCTCAGTCAGGTCTGAAAGGTTTAGCCCACAACATAGCTAAATGCTTTAAAAAGTGCATTTCCCAAACCTTAAGAGGTAGCGTGACATCATCGAGCAGATACAGTACCATATATATGGATGCCATATGTTCTACTTCTGGATGCTATTAATTTCATCCTTTAATAGATTCAAATTTCAAGCCAAATACCAACTGACCTCCTCCCCACCCTTCTCAAAGTATAAATCTGTTTCTACAGGCAAGGCAGAGATGTACATTTGTCTTTGATTTGACCTAATGAAGGCTGATGCACACTCACTCATGTTCAAGACAGTGCAATCAGCTAACAAAGATGGATTGTGATGAAGTTGTCAGACGAGAGAGAGAAAAACAAATACCAAAGGGAGCTAGCCCAGCTCTTTGACACCTCCTCATGCCACTCAATGGATGTTCTTAGGGAGACCTCTGAAGAGCTCTGACGGAAAGACCCATTTAGCCTGACCACCTTGCGTCCTCCTGTTAACCAAGGTCTATCAAATTAAATGCTAATTTTATCTAGGTCTATCTAAAGTATCTAGAAATGGGGAAGAAGAACGCTTACTTGATGGGCTTTATATTTTGATCCGTTTCTGCCACTGTTGAGAAAGCAAGTCATAATAAGATGGCTGTCACTTCTAGCCACATCCTTTCTGCTGCTTTGTCTGGCACATTTACAAGGGGAAACTACAACCCAGGTAAGGGCAGCCCAGCTCTGGCCAATGATGTCAAGCATGGGACTCGGTTTTGCTGTTTTCTTGATTACGGGGTATTAGACTGCGGTCCCTGAAATCTCTGTAAAAGTACAAGTTCAACAGGGTGGCCTTGATTCAGCACGAGCACTTTGACACACAGTTAGACGCCTTTGGAAGCAGGGCTGCCTTCTTAAAACATGGCCCGTGATTTTTTTTGAAAAAGCAAAACGGGAAAAGGCAGGTGGCTAGTAAGATGACATATAAAATGCAAACAAATATCTGATCATGGCACTGGAGGCAAAGATCATTCCGAGAATGGTTTAACTGCAAAGACTTGTAAAATTTGTCCTTAGTATGAATATCTCTATTTAAAAGAATGTAGCCAAAAGGTTATTCTACTTCAAAGGATTTATTGTTTTCTCTTGAGATATACATGACTGATTTCTCTAAAAAATTTACCAGTTATAGTGTGACCCTCATAGGAGAGGAAAGCCAACATGTTTTTGAGAACAAAATGAAAACTAAATCCATCATACCGGTGCCGAATAGCATTATAGCTATCCCTGCTCCAAAATAATGCAATCAGCATTCGATAGTGATGAAATAGACAGAAAGATGGACGAGAGTGCAGAGCTACTATAGCAAATGGATTTAGTTAGGCTAAATTGCTGAACTATTACTTTTGTGTCTAGAATCTACATAGCAATATCTTAAAGGGGTAAAATAATTAACTTCGATAACTTCATCTCTATATTTTAAATAACAATCGCTACAAAATCCAGCACTTCTCATCTGCTCAGAATTTCTTTGTTTACTGCTAATCTTTTGGTTAAGAGCTCTAATTAGTATTTTCAATGCCTTCTACAATTCTCAGCCTTGAACCAATTCAGGTTTTGATTATTTTTTAATGTGAAACAGAAGAGTACCTAGATCTTTTACACGCAGTGAATATACTGCATACAGTATGTAATTTTGTGTGAAAATTGAAAAGAATGGCATAAATTACCATTCTATAAAATACAGATTTTCATTTAAAAGATTTTTTTATGCTTACAGGAAATCAGCATTTATATAAAGTTTAAACCACATCGCATCATCCTGAGGTAATAGATACTCTGCTCTGAGAAGTTTAAACATTTCTAGCCGAATTAATAAAAATACTTGTATTAGATTCAAAATTTACTTTTAAAATCTGCTGCATGAGAATGGTAAATACATATGTAAAAACTGAAGGTATTTAAAATTAGGTAAGTTACACAGAAGTGAATACTCTTGAATAAAAGATTCTTTTTGAAATTTAGACTAGGGTATTGGTTTTTTTACAGGACAAAATTATGAAATTACTGAACTAACTAGATAATTACATATTAGGACATCATTTTAAAGATATCTTTAAAAAATAAACCTCAAGATACTACTTTTCTACTATTTTGAGGGAAGTTTTGGATGTTTTTGTTTAAATGTACAGAAAGGAACTTCCTGTCTCATTAATCAAAAATACCGAGCAAAAAAACCTGATGATCCCACCTCACCCAGCACCTTATGCTGTAGTTTATAGGACCAAATATTTGTGGCTCCATAACCCTTCAGCAAACTCCTGTGATATTTACATTTGTATCCCAAGTCGAATTTGGCCTAACTGGTCTTTATAAAGGTATGCTTGTAAACTCAGGGGCATTATTGTTGTTACTTTCCTGGGCTGAGGGACATTCAGAGCCTTTCTCCCCCAAAGAGCTTATTGAATAAAAATGTGTAAAGCCATGGAGAGCTAAAGAAGGGAGCATTTACCTAGTGAAAGTAAAACTACACAGGTCATATTCTAACATTTAGTGTTTCACGTGTCAGAACCACAGAATGGGTCAGAGCTGGCCACAGAGCGCTCACAAACCCTGTAGAACTGGCAAGATGGGCCTTATTCTGCCCAACGTTGCAATGACGCTTTGCACTTCCAGTGTCTCTCACACTGCCAGGCAGTACGGCCAGTCTGCATTCTGCACAAATGCGAGTTTTCCTTTAAAGAGGTCACAGTTCTTTTTACCTCTAAAGAATTTCATAATATGATAGATTAACGCTTTGGAACGCAGGGGAGATGGTAAGATACGCTGGAGTGTGGACTGCATGTGTTTTATAAGTAATTTTCACCTACCGTACACCTTTGTTCACGTGGGCATGTTCCAAAAATCAGCCTTTTCATCATTGCTGTTGTTTTTGTAACAAAGGCCTCTCATACGCATTGCCTTGGTTTAATAGATTTATTATTTCATCTACTATTCAGCTGGGTGGTTCGCCAGTGCATGAACCAGTCCATTATGGTTTTCCAGGGCATTTCTGCTTTAAGCTACTCTTTCAATAAATAATAAGAGGATCTGAAGTGCACTTATGCTTCACAGGGCTGCCAATCCCAGATTTTCATTATCACATTTTGACATTCTTTTTTTTTCCCAGCTCGAGGTGAGAGAGTGAGAACTTTGAGCAGTATATGATAGTAACGGCAACTAAAATGTAAGGATAGCATTCTTATTTAAGATATGCGGCTGTCCTCTTACAATCCACATGAGGAAATGTAGAGCTCCTTATCCAGCAGCAGATAAGTGGATTGCCTCTAATAGTTTGGTGCTGATGGGTCTGAAGCACTTCATTAAGCACTAATGTATTTTGCACCAACATTTAGTAATCCTGACACCCAGCACCAACTGGTTAACAAGCCATTTTTGGAAATGCATTTAATTTGAAGTAATGGAGCATTATTTTAAAATAATTGTTTCTGTCACCTACATACTTAGGTGCAGTTAGCATTTTTCCAGGATTCTGCCACAGGGATTGTCTTCTTCTTGATTTCTGTGTCTTCACATTGCAGGACTCCTGAGCCATGAAAGCTCATTTTTCTTGGAAAACATTGAACTCTGTGTTTATGGAAAGAAATTCAAAAACTACAACTGCTTTAATTTATATGTTGTATCTGGAGTGGGAAGCACCTATTTTAGCCATGGGGTGATATTTTCTGTCAGGTCAGTAATTATTGGATTGAAGCAACTGCATTTTATGAATGCAAGCAGTGACCGTTTTTCTTTTCACTTGTCTTAATTTACTGGTGGCCACCAAATATAGATACATATTCATTTCATTAATAAAAGAACATTATTGTGCATTTTGCCTCTTAGCCCATCCATTATTCATACCAGCCAGGAGACTGAACTGGGGATGCAGCTGTTCATGCATTAATCTAAGAAACCCTTCACTCGCTTTCATTCTGCAGGAGCATATTTGCAATTTGTTTGCTATTTTCGTGATGCTTTTTTTAGTGTGTGGAATTACATGGACATATTTATTGAAACAGTGGTGTTTTTCTTCCAGTGCATTCTTTTATATACATGTATGTATATGCAGGTATTTAAATGTTCACATCTAGATAATTTTATCCTATTTCCTTAAGCTTCTGGCTAGTGACCTCAATACGTTGAGATATGTAAAGGCACGTTTCCCTACTGCAAAAATGACCATGAAACAATGCTTGTGGCACGAGCCAGGCAGCCCTTCAGTCTGACCTGTTTTTATTTTTTCCATGGGTTTTCAGGTTATATACATATATAGATATATATACACACACACACACACACATATATATATATATATATATGATTGATTCATGATTCAAGACACTTTTTGGAGAGTACTTCAAACTTAGCAATGCACCTCAGTCCAGGAGCGAATGACACGTTACTTTTAGCCCCTCAGGCACAAGCTATAACTAAGTCAAGTTACACGGCGATTTGGAGACGTGCAAATGACCACATCGAGGGGACAAATTAATCGAGTGGATTTGAACCTAGACCTCCAAATACAAAAGGCCAGTGCTTTAGCGCACCATGTAACTTCTGGCATGGAATTTAGCTAAAATGAAAATAAAAAAGAAAGAAAACCA
>Ga0181612_142978_pt1 | contig 16479 bp, 16 predicted proteins | sample HoacroProtozoa21_FD_119630 | JGI IMG/M metagenome (GOLD analysis project Ga0181612, IMG submission 119630) | Hoatzin crop microbial communities from Cojedes, Venezuel. Combined Assembly of Gp0051906, Gp0051904, Gp0051908
CTCCGCTTTCGCTCCGCGTGCTTTTGTGATTGACGTCACAGCCGCGTTGGGCTGCAGGGCTCACCCCCACGTTACATCTAGAGACAGCTCAGACCGCCCCGTGCGCTTGCTGAGGTGCCTCCATTAACGGCTAGCCTCCCCCCACAGAGGACGGAGAGGCACCAAGGTTTAGACCAACGCGGGCTACATGACTCTGTGGGATTCTCCCCACAGGGTGTCGGCAGCCCTGGGATTCAGGCTCCTCAGCTAACTCCTCCGGAGTCACTGGCGGTGAATCGTAGCCAGGCTCCACTCAGGAACTGCTGGACTCCTGGGGAGCTCCCTGAAAGCCCTGCAGGCCAACCCACCGCAGGCTTTGGCTTGGAGGAGAGCAGGCTTCCCTGCTGGCAACCAGTGCAGAGCGTGTTCGGCAGCCCAGTCCTCGCCTCAGATTTTCTCTGTCCCCACGAGAGACGCAGGACACTGGGCACACCAGCACTCTCCCATGGCTGGTGCCAGAAGAGCTGTCCTGGCACGGCAGCTCTGTGCAGGGACGTCAAGAGCTCCCTAAACCCACAGCAGCAGTCACCCTGCCATGGGCATTCTCCTCTTCAAATTCTAATCCTTCCAAGACCAACCATCCCAGGTCACCTCTGTACAGCTCTAACTTACCCCATGGGCCAGAAAATAATAAAAAACTAACCTCCTCCAATCAAAGTAACGACTAATGTCAGAAACAGCCTTTTGCAGGCTTCAATCTTCATCGATCCTTCTTCACTGATCTGTCTCATGCACGCACACACATTTTCCATTCATTTTCCAGCCACGCCACACGTTTATACCAACTAAAGTGACTGGTGGAAAATAATTCATATGCAGAATTAAAGCAAGGGGAGGTAAATGACCACACCAACAGATCGTTACGTAAATGTCAGTTCTCGTATTTAATATTTTAATAATTTTGTTTGCAACATTTACCACATAAATCATCTAAATAAATAGATGCTGTACAGTCTCTTATCCATATCAGTACAAAAATAAAACCACACTTTGTGTCAAATTATACTCGAACCTGCCCTCCCTTCGCTATTACAATCTCCTATTACAGCACATACTCGCTCAGAAAAGGCATTATACTCCGACTGGTTTGTTTGGAATTGGTTTACTCCCTATTTCCCCCCCCTCCCCAAATACATTCAATTAGTCTGTACAAAAGCTAGAAGCTCATTCTGTGCAAAAGGAAGCTTTCTGTGTGCAAAGACTCAGATACTCTAGCGTGCTGACAGGAACAACAGCAACAACTGAAGAGACAAGAAAAATAATTGAGGACCCTCCCCTCTAACTGACCACATCCCCCATCTTCCCCCCACCAACAGAAAGGAAGCATACCAAATTAGATGAGTCAGTGTGCAAGAGTCCAAATGATGCGCGTACGCCAAGGGAAAATGTTGGTGCTGAAAACTCAGCGAGAGAACGGGGTTCCCCCAGCTGCAGAGCTGGCCAGGTGAGGAAAAAAAGATTCTCTCATCTTAGCCTGCTCAAAAGGTTCTCGAGGTACGCGGAACAAAAGCTTCATCTAAATGATTTTAGTTGTTTTGTTGCCGTTTTGTTGGAGATGAAGTGAGGAAACCGCCGCTGGAAAAATCCAGCAGCTACTGAAGACAGCTCCCGGTTCACCCTCCCCTCCTCTCCCCGCTCCCTGCAGAAGGACCGATCTCCGTCTCCCCACTCCTCAACTAAGCTAATAAGGTGCAATTTTTCAGACAGGAAACTCCGTAGAGATGTCTCCAGAGCTGGAAGAAGTGGCCATAGTTCCAGACTAGGACCACTCAAACTGAAACTCAACTTCATTTTTCCCTTTCCTCCCCTGGGGAGCCCTCCTTTACTTGGCACGGATGGGGCACGCTCCCCCTGCAGCCGTGGCAGGGAGGCAAAGAGCCAGGTGGCAGCTCTGGGAAAATGATAAGGAGCAGCCAGTGGCCCGAAACAGAGACAACTCTTGCTTTTCAAATGCCACTTTTAGGCAGACGACAAGGAGTACTTAGCACTCCTAGTGCTTTGCATTTCCAAAGTGCTTCAAAACATACTTCAGATTTAAAAGCAAAAAAAAAAAAAGAAGAAAAAGCCGCTCAACATTTTGACAGATTTACAAAAAGCTTCTTTGTGCTGACACTACATTTTCTGGTTAAAAAATAATAATAATAATAAAAAAGCTTTCCATCTCCTCCTCCTCCAAAATCCCCCTCCCGGTCAAAACCCTGCTACTCCAGAAACGAGATCAGCTGCGACAGATTCCAAAGAACTCTATGAGCTCTCCCCTTCAGCATCTGACTGGCACTCTCAGACGTCATCTGCGCTGCATTTCAGACAAGAACCCCTAGCATCTTTGCAGAGCAACCCACAGGAGATGGACACAACCTCAGCAGCAAAGCTTCTACCCATCCCAGCTTGCTAGCCATCCATCTCCCCCCTGTCAGCCACTTCCAGCTCCCACTGAGCTCTGCTCCTCTCTACAACTCCCAGTTCACCAGGGATCATCTCCCACCTGATCCCTGCTAAGCCACTGTACTTTAAGAAATTGAGGGTGCACGGGAAAGAGAGCTGGAAAAGAAAAAGGGGTCATCACTCCAGAAAGTGCTTGTTACAGGAAAGGATTCAAAGGATCTGAATTCAATTTTAAGTAATTGCTTCTCTCTCCCTCCAGTTGTCCTGAGGCCGTTTTGTAGGCCTTCCCATCTTAACCAGCTGCTTGGGTGGAATCCAGGTGGTTTGACACCCGGAAGGTTCATGCTTTCTCTGTGAGGACAGTAAGGTCGGCAGGCAGACGACAACATGGTCTCTTGATCATACACTGTTGTCTCAAAACAAGTTTACCATGCCCTGAGGCACAGCGGTTTTGAAGACAAGCACGGCAAAAGCGCCGTATTCCCTTTACCTGTATCTGCCAGCACTGTATTCCCGTGTAGAATTACCTTAGGCCAGCTGTTAACACACACCCACCTCCCTTGCTTTCCCAAATGGTAACAGACAGATTACATAAACACAGCACTGACCATCTCCATCCCACAGGGCCCGCTCAGAACTCGGAGGGGCATCCACCTGCCGACGCAAGAGATCAGTTTCACTGCAAGCTCTTTGCACTCCTAACATGCCTTCTCTCTCAGTGGCCAGCTCACCCAAAGGCCTGTCCTCAACACCTTAGCAAGAGCAACTCCGAGCAACTCCTTCCCTCCCTTCCCTGACAACCAGCTGGCCCTGCTATTTTCCTAGAAAGGCCCGCTGACTGCCCTCTTCTTCCTAGGCTGCAGGTAAGCAAGGGAGGAAGAGAAGACAGGTAGATACCACTTAGCCTTAGAAAAGCAGGTTTTTGCACTTTCCCTCCTTCATAAAGCGTAGACTTAAAGCCTGAGAGGAGAGGAAGGGGTGGAGAGGTGGTGGTAGATTTAGCTTTGCTCAAATACATGGATGTGGCTGACAGCCCTTGCTGCTGTCTTCCGCACCCCAGCCTCTGTTGTGGCTACCACCAAGGGTCTTGCTTGAGCTACCCTGCCTGTTTTTTGGCCTCCCTTCTCCGTTCCAGTGAACCATCAAATAGCACTAGCTGGCGTACAGCAGGAAACTGTACTGGGGCTGAGGGCCCCCTGTGAGGTGAACAAACAATTTTATACATTCAGTCACAAAACACCAGAAGAACAATTCTGGACAGTTTCACAATACCAACAACAACAACAAAAAAGCCATTAATTTCTCAGTAAGCTTATTTCTGTCCGAGGCTCCAGCATAAGCAAGGGTCAATTCACTAACAAATCTGGGCTTATTTTGGCAAATGGAACTGCTTTTGGGTGTTCTCACAATAACATCCTGGCTTTGCTTGGAAAAAAAAAAACAACCACCCTCACCTTGGTCTGACTTCACAAGCAGAAGGGCCCCCAAGCAAAGGCAAGACAATAAGGAGCATGCACGAGCTATGAGGCTACTTAATGCCACTATTTAAGTGTTAAAAATTGCTGTTCCAAGGCATCACTTACGTATCAGAGCAATACCGTCTAGTTTATAACTATCCAGGACAGAGGCAGTCCTTTCCTTCTTTTTTCATTTTTTTTAACCGCAGTGTTGACAATAAAGGTTTTCCAATCTTGTGAAGCCCCTCAGTTCTGTCATATCGTATACAGCGAGTTCGCAGTGCTAAGATCTAAGAAATAAAAACTTCTGTCCCCTAAATGTGGCTGCCACATTCTCACAAGGAAACAGTTCCAAGAATGACTATTAGAGCATTCTTCTCCAAGAAGTTTCTTTCTTGTGTACAATTCAGTAATTTCCACTGGCTGAAGTTTGTTTTTCTTGTTTACAGCCATGGAGCCAAACGAGGTATGGGAGAGTTAGCCCATTTCTATTCTCGGCCTGTGCTTCAAATAGAATTATTAAACTCTGCTTCAGCTGGATGCTATTCCGGCTCTTCTAATCAAACAGAATGCTTAACGAAGCTCCAAGCACAGCATCTGATTTTCGTGATATGTTAGCCCAAGAGGTCCCAATTCAATTTTCAGGTTTTGGATTGAACTGGCGGATGGACAGTACTGGCAAGAAGAGACAAGTAAACCCAGATAGCCTCTCTTGCCCTCCCAAGAAAAACACCCACAGATCTCTACACCTGCAGAATTGGAATAAAGCTAATTTTAAAGTCCCTGAAGGCCAGCTCTACCAAGGTATCTACAATGACATGTCACCAGACAATATGGAACAGAGCCACATTTTTCAAAGACCACAAGAAATATCTTCTCAAAAAGATCTTTAAGATAAGCAAGAATTCATGAATGTCAAAAAATAAAAAAAGTCCACCCCGACACAGTAACTGCCTAGTTTCCTACCACAAACTCCTCCTCACACACACAAACCAAACCTACGCACATGGAACTTGTTGCGTCTTAACCTGATAAGGGTTAACTCCTCATTGACCTCTGCACAAAGCAGCACGGTAGCCAGGTACTTTGTTAGACACTTCGTGTAGCAAGATGATTAGTCACCAGCAGAACACAAGCTAGTCTGATCCAAAAAATGATTAAGATATGAAGCTGTGGGTGGATCCGCTTTGAAAGACCACCACAAGTCTTTGAAAACTCCACTGCAAGAGGAAGAAAAGATGTTTGAAGAGAAATGCCAAAACAAAACATCGAGAAGTCTCCACTGATGAGTGAAGACAAAAGCAGAGGATGGAAATCCAGCTTTTTAGGACAAGATCTTTCCTGCCACAGGATTGGTATTGCTTCTGATGTCAGCAAAAGCCAGGAATCTTAGTAAATAGGAAGGTTTTTTTGGTGTATTTGTACGCTGCGATGAAGACAGTACAAAGGCAGCAGTATCTGCAATCAGATCCTATAAATGCCATGAAGATTTAGCAGGATGAGCTGGAGTTCAACACTTTTTAAAAGAGAGACTAAAATATTATGCTTCTGCAACCATAACTCCCGGGCCTGCCACAACCCTCTAGCGTGGACTCAGCCATGTGCTGTGTCCACTCTTCACAACAAGAGAGAGATGCAGGTACTCAGCACATTTGGCAGGTGTCAGGAAGATGGGGTGTGGGGGTGTGTGTGGGGGTGACGATGACAACACTGTCTGACCCTACATCCTGCAAAAGAGGGTGCAACTCCAGATACAGAAGCCTCGCTCTGGACACCCACGTTCAACAAACATCCTGAGTCTGTATGCTTACCTCATCAGTCTGCCCTTGCTAGCTACTGCAAGCTTCTTTCCCACTCACTCTTCCTCCCACGACATAATTCCACCCCCAGCTTCACTTCTCACCCTCTCAGATTTCTCCATAATAAAAATCCCATGTCACTTCTTCGCGAGACAAAAGGTTAGTCCAGAAATTCAAGGACTTCCCAGTGGTCCTGAAACTGCTGTGACACAGCGGCAGACAGGCCTGCTCAAACAGCTCTGAGATGGAAGGGGAAATCCTAAGCCTACACTGAGCTGCCGTGCCCTATCTGAGGTGAAACCTGCTTTTAATAAAAGCCATAGGGGCAGTCCAAGCACTTTTCAAAAAGTAGATGTTTGGAGGACCAGAAGCCCCAGAGCTCCCAAGTTCTGCAGGCCAGCAGCCAAGCCCTTCAAAGGAACATATTGAGGATTTCCACAGGTGTCTTTACATCAGAGCTCAGAAGGCTCGTAGCTTCATTTAGAATAAATGCAGCATATAGGAGATGCTTCAGGTGGGGTGGGGAGAGGAAACAAAGGATTTAAGGATAGTAATCATGACAGTAGCCCATGTTACCCTGCAGCACTCCGTCCTGCAGTTCCCACCTTAGACTCTAGCTTACTTTTCTTGCTTTCCATAGGAAAAGATCTATATTTAAAGTTTTAAGTTATTTAAATAAAATTTGCTTTTAAAAAATGGAAGAGAACATGCATGTGCAAGAACAGATGCTATGCTAAACTACCAACTCAAAATAAAGCAATTCTTCAAAAACCTCAAAGTGTCACAGGCAGTCCAGCACAAGGCATTTTTAAGTGCAAGATCAGACAGTGTCTACTGAAATGCAGACCACTTTCCTTGGCAAAGATTTTTAAGCCTTCCAAGGGGAAGTTCCCATCAGTAAAGCAGTTCAGGATCACAGATACTGTGAGGAGACTGGAGTCACAGAATAATATTACTCAGACAGTATGATCCAAGAATTCTCATTGCTGAGAATTAAGAATTTTTTTTCCCCTCCTCAAATTTAGTATGTCTTCCCCACATGTTGTTTACCTTGGATCTCTCCGTGGTATCCAAGGACAGAATTTGCTGCTAATCAAGGTCCATTTCCAGCTCAGTTCTGTCCAATTCCTGTGTCCTGGGCCTGTGCCAGTATCTTGGATATCTTTGCAGTGCTAGGCAATGCTTCGCTTGTCCTATTAGCCCCTCCTCCCAGGGGAGAGGAGTCAGTTTTCAACCAACTTAGTACCACAGATTCAGGGCAGCATTTGTTATTAATACTGAATTTGGCAAAGGGTAAGAACACCCCTTTTTCTACAGCGCATTCCTCGCACAGCACAGACAAGCCTGTAAATCCTGTTTAACATATACAGAATGGTATGTCTCGACTGTGCTGGGTTTCTGAGCTTTTAATGAGGGCAAATTGAATTTACGTCGCCAATCTAGATTTCAGAGATGCATTTCAGTCTCTCCACATGATCAGCAATCAAAGGGAGAAACCTCTGCTGTCTATACGGACCCGTGTTGCAAAGACTGACTTACCACAGACAGGCAAATAGCGTTCTGAAGTCCTGACAGCAGGCCACAGGGAAAAGAGCGCTGGATAGAAAGTCTTAACAGGCTGGAATTATCTACACGGGTAGGATCCATCACCTCTGACTGCTGCAGGAAGAGAGGGAGGAGGAAGGTGGGAAGAGCAATGCACAGAGAAGTATCTTTATCCAAGGGATATCAATTGCAGAACAAGGCGGCAGGCTAGAGATCCAGCTCTCTTTCCACCTCCACATGCCCTCTCCCCACAAATGCAGCTGCTGCCACTTAATAGGATAAAAGGCGAATTGTTCAGCTTACTGCTTTCACATCTAGGAGGGGAGTCTTTGCCAGGGAAAGGGCTGTCAGTTTTTCAGATGGACAAAGCAATGACAAACATACACCCCCTACACTGCCTTTTTTTGCGTATCTGAAAGGGAGAAAAGGAGTAGAGAAAAAAAAAGAAAGAAGGTCTCTGTAAACATTTTAAGAGGAGACATTTTGGATGTTGTTTTTTTTTAAGGGATTAAATAATCCTTTCCTAGCCCCACCCTAAAAGCACTGGTTTTGGGGAGCACTGAAAACGGAGATTCAGAACTGCACACTCCGGTCTCGGAAGAAGCCCTCAGCCACTTGTGCTTCTCTGAAAGTGACGGTAATGGAGTTTGCCGTGATGTCCGTCACTGTCACTTCACTGGGGGGCACAGTGGGAATCCAAGGGAGACTGCCATCCGCATCTGCTGCAGGAGGAGAGGCAGATAAGAGCATGTTAGTGAGAGAGAGGGAGGGGGTGAGGGAGAAGCAAGGAGGAAGAAAAGAGGGAAGGGAAGGACAGAAAAGGGGCCTCCTTTCTGACAAACAATGGGCAAAATCAGACTGTACTGAGTCTGCATATACAAGGCAAGAAAGAGCCCTCCCCTCAGAGGCTAAAGGAAAATGGAGGATCACTGCAGGATATAACGGGAAAAGGAAAGACTAGCAAAGGCATCCAGATACACGCCAGCATCGGAGCAAACTACACAGAGGTCAAAAGACCCCGTAACACTGCCCAGCTCATCTAACCATCCACAACCCCCCGATATCTCTCCTCTCATCCTCTAGTTTGGTTCTGTGTCAGCAATACCAGGTGTGAGCTCACCGGCTTGTAAATGCCCTACCCTGCTGAAAAGTCAAAAATCACACATTCTTGCACATGCTCTCCAGACACTCCTGCGGGAGTCAAAGGGATCCAAAATGGAGGGTGTTCCTTGTACTGCACCTGCAACGCAGCCTGGGTGCGATTCTCTCAAAAATCCATCAATACTACTTAATGGAGAGGCTGCTCTCCCTTTTTCATATCCTTCCTTTGCTCCCCGATAGCCCCATACAAGAAACCCAAGCATCCCTGCACTTTCTCACCATAGAATAACTATTAATCAGTCCCTCTGCCACCCAAAGCCTCCCAACCCCCAGAGACAGCCACAAAAATACACTGAGAGGAAGGAAAACATACCCTCTCCCTGTCACTACACCTGTATCATATACCTTGTCGTCTCAACCTGGGCAAGGAACAACGGCCCTTTAAGAGCGTATTTCCTCTGTCTCAAATACCTGGGGTGCCTACCTTCACATCAGGAAGAGTCCAAAACCCTCTAACAATAACTGGAATACCACAAATGCTGTGTGTCAAGGGGAGAACAAAAACAGGTTCACATTTCTGTAGTGCCCTTCACTTCTGATCCCCAAATGCTGTAAAGCCCAGTGCTTCTTGGCGGAAACAGTCCCACACATTTGCCCCTTGCAAGGATGTGACAGTGGGTTCCTCTGTGCTACTCCCCCCATTGCTGCCTCCCTGGATTTTGGGCACTGCTTGAGTCCCTCTCAGAAAGGAGGGGATAGCATTGATTCCCAGAACACAGCCTTCTCCCCAAAATCCTGCCTAATCCAGCCTGGCTAACAGCTGCTCCCAGCAAGGAGTAATTGGATTCCCTTAGCTACTACAAGCAGCACCAGCCCCGGTTTTCCACTGCTCAGGAAAGCTATGCCTTCAGAAGCTCTAATAATGCAGGGATAGAGTTTCCCTGGTAACTCAGAGCAACACGCACATCCCACAGCCCTCCTGCACAAGATGCTGGTATCCCTCCCCCAAACGCCAAATGTGCTTGGACATCTCCCATGCCTACACTCCTGCTGCCTGCTCAGTGGGTCAGGCAGGAGTTACCATGCTCACGTCATCTCTCTCTTCCCCCCTCTCACACAGCTCTATAGCAAGAGACTTTAGAGAGAAGGCGGGGTGTGGGGAGGAAAGGGAAGGAGGGGGCAGAGGAACGCACTGTGGGTTCCTAGTGGTGTTCCTGCATGCTCCTCAGAGCAGCACTATGAGAGGAGTGCTGGTGTCCAAGCTTGTCCACTGCCAGCCATGCTCCTTTTAGCGGAGCAGCAGGCTGAACACATGCGGGTATGCGGACAGAGGCAGAGTCCGTCGCTGTCACACCTGCATGTCACCTCTGCTGGGAGGAAACTCTAAGAGGGGAGTAACCTGCAGTCTCTTCTGCCTGTTTGCTAACACTGTAAGGGGCATCACTGATATAAGACTATAGAGATGCAAATGAAGCTGCGCTCTTCACCCAAACAAGAAAAGAACTTGCAGACAAGAGGGCCACAATGTAAGCCAGCGAGCGCTGCTCTGAGGACCTGACCTAAACCACAACCCCAGGGTGAGGCAAGCAAGGAGGAAGCATGCAGAGCATCCTTTGCATGCCCCAGAACTTCACAGCCAAGGGGTGTCTGGCCTTACCTTCTTTGCTGGTGTGCTGCATGGCCTCCCAGTCCTCGGGGCCCTGCCTGGCCTCTAGGCCCACTGAATCATTCAGGAAGAACTCATGCCTACAATTTCGGCTCTCCAGGCTCGCCATGCGGGGGAACTTCTTCCTTGACAGTCGCAGGTACTTCTGGTTTTTGCGTTGCTTCCGGAGAGAGAAAGGCAGGACTGCTCCCCCCGTCTTCTCGGAGAACTCTGCCTGCCCTGGCTTGGCCCCTGGCAGGCTACTGTCTCCTCCTCCAAACCTTCGCGCAAGAGAGAAACAGAGCTTCTCCTTTCCCTTGTGGGCACTCCTCAAGTCCATGCCATACAGCCGCTGCCAAGATATCAACGCAGCAAGGGTCAGAGCAGCCCTCCGGGTAATACAGTCAGGGCTCTTTCCTGGGAGCCAGGAAACTATTCTTTGTTTAGTCCCTGAACACCTACATGAGCTAGGATAAGTTGTGCTGCTTCCACAACACTGTTTCTCTCACCTCGTCAACTGCCATCTAAGCTCTTCCTAATACATGCTTCCTAGGATTGGCTGCTTTGCTTGGCAGCAGTCAAAGCATGCTGGAACTCTGCTTCCAACCAGCAGCTACCCTTAACATGATCGAAAGTCCAAGCCCAACACGAAACTAAAAGAGCATGCAAATCAGGTCACCTGCAACCACCTAAGCCCAAAGTTTACAAAATCCTAGTTCAGAGAGCAAGAGCTGTGGTTGGTTTTGTTTATTTGTTTTGTTTTGCCTTTCTAAAGACAAGTTAGCTGGCTCTTCAGCTAACAGTTTAAAACTATCTGCTTACTCACTGATGTCATGATGTTGTGTCAGCTTGTTACCTCCAATTTTGTCCATGCAACAGCAAATGGACAGTTTCCACCAACCCACAAGCAGAGGAGCAGCACAACAGCTAACGAGTTAAGAAATACACAGAAGAGCAAGAGGCTACCTGCAGTAGGAGGCGCTTTGGTTTGGGGCCTCTTTTCCTGTACCCCGATGCACGGTCTCTCTCTTCCCTGTGAAAGAGGAACACAAATCAAACCGAGTACTATATACCACAGCACAAAACCGAGTCGTAAAGTCTACCTTTCCAGAACAGCTCCCTCATTTCCTTCATTAAAATCCAATAGTGACCACTGTGGGCTTGGAAAACATCCCAGGATTGCTTCTTGCAGGAGTGAAAGCCTTGCAATAAGGGAGTTTCTCCAACTCAGCTGATCAAGGATGGGTTAGAGAAATTTATCACCTCGCATCACTCCAGTCCAGCCCTGGACCTGATTAAAACCTGAGACTGATTGCTCTTTGGCTCAGTGCTGCTTGTTCTTGGCCTCATTTCCTGAACAGTGACAATCAAAGCTTCTTTAACCCTGTCTTGTCCGCCTCAGCCAATACCAGGGTACAGAGATCAAGCAGGATTCGTTGCTATACATCTCATCTTTGACTGAAACAGGTACAAGTGTACTTTATGCACACTGTGAAATAAAGACACTATTTCATTTTCTTGCGCCCAGGGAGAGAAAGAACATGCACCCTTACTTTTCTTCATAAGCCACTACCAGGCGAGGGTCCAAGATGTGATCCTCTGGCTCCCATGTGCTGTATCTGAAGAAAAACATAAGGAATAGAAAGCAAACAATACTTTAATGAAACATTCTCTCTGCAGGCCTGCTACCAGTGTGCTGTGGCCCTGAATACTGTCTGCACAAGGGTCAGTGGGGCCTGCCGCAACACTGCAAGAGCTCTGAGGAATCCCAGCCATTCTCTCCCCAACTTTCCGCAAACACCACCTCCCCCTCCCAAAACAGGCAGGGCCAAGCATCAGCAGCTCTTTCTAGGAGCACAGGGCAGGATTTCCTCCCCAGGGCCCCCTCCACGCTGTTTGCAAAGCCTGTGCAGACACTCACAAACCGATTTTAACTCAATGCCTAAACAGGTCTCATCTGCAGCACTCCCTCAAATCCAAACAACCCCACGGAACGATGAGATGTGATCCGATACAGCTTTCTGAAAAATAGGTCTCTCTTAATTTAGAGTGCTCAAAGAGTAAGTATGCTTTCTCACCTGCATTATTAATTACCTCTAATCACTGGAGCCAAAACCATTAATTTAAGAAGAGCTTAATTTTTCTCCACTGATGCCATTCAACTAAGCATGCTTAGACCCGGGCCCTGAGGCAAGTTGATGGCGACTTTCCAGCTACTTCTTCTCTAGCTCGACTCCCCCTGCAGGTTATTTCCATCTGGCAGAGGTCATCAGTATTTCTGCACCAGCACATGAGGAACGCATCTGCATTACGGTCAGGGCTACCAAAACTACACGAAAGAAGCTTGGTGCTCTGAAAGCAGCCTGTGACCAGTGTCACTTACTGCCCCATCTCCCTCCTCCACTGCCAGACAGCCACGACAGGAGTCAGATGCTCGGGGAAGGACTGAACCCACCCAGCAGGCAACACCAAAACCAGTTCCCAAACGGCACAGCTCCACTTAATACCAGCAAGCAGCAGCCAAAAACTCCCATTGTGGAACATAAAAGGATCGCAAGGCAGCCTCTGTGGGATGTTTGCTGCTCAGGGGTCGCGTTTGCCCAGAAAACGCGTGTGGCACGTCTACCATACAAACTCAAAGGCAGGAAAGCAAGTCTGAAACCCTGATGCCTCAGCACATTATGTTTCCTGGAAAGTGAGGTCCAGGGCCTGGAGGCAGACCTCTCCCAGCCCCTGTGGAGGAGGGCCAGAGAGAAGCCACATGTAGGTGGGCAAAGGTGCATTTGTATCAGTGCCTTTAAACAGAGGGAAAGCATTTTAGGATGTTTACATTTCTGGATGAAGCACAGGCTGCACGTGAGGGCACATGATACATGCATATATATACACGGGGGAGGTGGTTTGGGAATGCTTTTGCCTTTCATCTCTCCATCAGACGGAAGAAAAGTACTGAAATATAGGAGCATGCCTGGAGAATGGTTCTCAAAATGAAAGTACAATTCTTTTACAAAAGGGAGAAACAAAAACGTGAAATTCAGATATCCCAAGGTGCACCGTACATCAGGGAGTTAAGAACAGACATGTCTTCATAACCAGCTGATCCCTCCCTCCCTGCTTTGCTGAAGCCTCCTGCAGCAACCTGACTGTGAGCTGTCAAAGCCAAGATGCTGTTTTAACAGAGCAAGGTTTCCTCCCAGCTGGAGGGATTCTGGCACTCATTCTACAATTTTAAGAAACGTAATAACACAAGCAGGGGGAAAAGACATTGGATTTCTTTTCACGGGCAGGAGAAGAAAGGAGATTTGCTTTGAAAAAAAACTGGTGGGTGTTGCCATTTCTCTGCAGCTCAGTTTCTGGCTTTGCTGCAGTGGCAAAACACTGCATATAAAAAAAAAAAACATGGTTCAGTTTGACACACACGCACATAGAGCTATATATACGGGTACACACAGCCCAGGCTGCAGCAGAACTGCAGAGAGCAGGCACTCTGGAAAACATAGATCATATGATCTTCCTTCCCCCTCCTTCTACTCCTCCTCTTCCCCCTCCCCTCTTAACTCCAACACAAGTTGTAAACAAGCCTGTAGCTAGAATCAGACTGTAACTCTTCCATTCCCCGACTCCCGCAGCACAATCCAGAAATCTGAAGTGCAGGACATTAACAACAATTTTTTATTAAAAAGGAAAAAAATAAAGGTGAAATATCAATTGCATGGGAAAGCACTAAACTACTGATCTATCCTTATTCCCTTCCATGAGGCCTCCAATGGGAATGGATAACTGGTACAGAGATTACAAAGAGCAGTGTGACAAGGCTGGGGAGGGGAATGAAGAGAAATACGACATTGCATGAGGAAAGAAGAATATGCCGGAAGCAAACAGCTTGTAGTGCTGCATGCCGTCACAGGCATATGTATGTTTAGAAACAAAGAACAGAAACTGCTAGCAGGATGGAAACGACTTCAATGCTCAAAGCATCTTGGTTTTAAGCAACTCAAACTACCGAGTGAGCAGTTAAAATGGAGGGGGGGGACGGGGATGGAAAAAAAAAAAATCCGTGCTCTTCAGGTTTGGAGTTTGGAGGAAGATGGAAGGTGTTTGGACATATCACAGCATCAAAAGAAGGGAACCCTGACATCCCCTTGCTCCCTGGGCAGAAGGCTGTGCTTTTAATTCCTAAAAGAGAGTTTTTGCCTTCCCCAGAGTTCCAAGGTGCAGGGCAAGGAAAGGCAGCAGTAAGAATAAGGGCTGCTCTGTCCAAGGAAACATTACGCCATGCTTCAGCCCACCTTCTTGGCAAGTAACTTTACAAGAGAAGGACCTCAGGGCACTTGTTGAAAGGCGAATAGGATAAACATCAGTATTCTGGCCAAAAGGGGATGGTGCCTCACAGATCACAAATACATTTCCCAATCTCCACCAGCAATTATAATAGGCTTGGCTACTTAGCAGGCTGAAGCAGTCCAAGAACTGACCCACACTGTATGGCCACGGGTGCTCAACAAGTGCACAAGTTACACTTCGACAGCAGAACTTATAGTCAAGTCACCCTCTCCTAGCACCACCAGAGAGGGGAAGCTGCTTATCTTCACGCACGCCATGCAAGCACAAGGATTACACACAAGGATTAGGCATGCAGGAACACATTTCAACTTCTTGGATACCAGGTACAATCTGTCAGGACCATCCTACTGGGCCCTGCTTTGCACCTACAAGGACGAACGGGTAAAAGCAGCCCTCTTTGCTTAGCAACACGCAGTGCAACTGCATGTGTAACGTAGTTGTGCCCACGCACACTGTGTATGTACACACACACAGTTACAAACCAAGACGCAAAGCCAGGGCCCCACATGGGTTGGCCAGGAGGCTATTCTGCTGGACTGCTAGCTAACATAGTAATATTCTCCAGTTACCTAATCCTTTTAATCTCAAAGCATTTTACAGACTGTTCAGGCACAGAGCAATCACTCTTCGTCAGAGGCAGCTGCATTTTAATAAGAGAAGTATCTGTAAACAGTGCACAGCAATGCTGCAAAAACTTTTTTTCTCTTTTTTCCTTTGTGCAACATAGCAACCAAAGCAACAGCAGAAAAGGCACTCAAAATACGAGAAGGTTTTGGACAGGGAAACAAGGCATGGCAGTAATTGCAAGGGACAAAGATCACCTGCATTTGACTCCAATTTATACATCTGAAACATTGCCCCTTTCCGTTTGTGGATTGCAGAGGGGAAGCAGTAGAACAAGAAGACAAGACCACCAACTTGTTTCCTATTTTGAAAGACTACATGTAGCTCTATAAATAAAGTGAGGTCCTCCTGCTGCTAACTCAGAAAAGCAGGAGCCATTCCAGCTTCAGAAGAATCAGGGTTCCCTGCTGAACTCCTAATGAACTTGAGAACATTTGTATCTAGAAAGCAACTCAATGGAATATTTCAGTGGTGGCAAAAACCAGTCAGAATAGATTGGCACACAGTTTGTATCCCTCAGCTGCCAGTCCGGAAATAGATTTGGTTTTGGTTTGTGGCTCTTTGTTTCTGTTTGTCGTGGTTGGGATGAGGCACAGAAGGTTACCCATTAAGAATGTGATGCTCAGTTGCAGAGATACAGTGTAAGCTTATACCGAATATTAACGAGGAAAAAGTAAAAGTCAAGTAACACACAACTTACTTTGGGGGCCATCCTTTCCACTTTACCAGGTATTCTACTTTACCCTAAGGGTGGAAAAAGGAAGAAGAAAATAGGTGAACTTGGCAGCCAAATATGGGCTACACAAAGAGATGCAACCAATCAACAGGACTAAACTCTGCAACGGAGAAGTTCATTTCCTATTGCTTTATTTTCAAAACAAAGCCACTTCCTCATTCAACTGCACTTGCTATACCCTTTTCCCCAGAAAATGGGCACACAGGGGTGTTTAAACGTGCTTGAACTGCCATCAGCTTGGGACTGTGTATTTGCAGAAGCCTGGCAGGCAGAACCCCAAAAGCTGGCTGGAGAGCAGGGCTGCGACCGCTCCTGCCTTTACAGGCAATCCTACAAGAAGCCAGCACGTATAAACGTGAGACGAGGATGTACACCGGGAGCAAGTGTCAGAGGGTTGGGGTTTTTTTTAACAAGAGAGCAGAAATACAACATATCAGAACCTGCGGAGCATCCCTTTGGCACGCTCCCCTCCAGCTGCTACACGCTCTACCTAAACACTGCTCCATCCATCGCGGTCACTCAGCCCTTCAACCCGAGCGAGCACCAGCCCAGTGCAGAGTTACCCATCGATCTGCTCGCTCCAAAGTGACGGGATTTCAACAGAACGAAAAGCGACAAAAGCGCGGTGATCGGAGACCCCCGTCCAGGGGCTCCCGAGGAGCGCGCGCAGCTGCCAACACCGTTCACCTCCCGCCGAGGGGCTTCCCGGAGCGCGGCGGCGGGGCGATGCGCTGCTTCTCCACAGGCCCAAGCCCCTCCAGCAGCGACCCCCCTTCCCCCCCCACCTCACCTCACCTCACCAGC
>Ga0181612_146897_pt1 | contig 16479 bp, 11 predicted proteins | sample HoacroProtozoa21_FD_119630 | JGI IMG/M metagenome (GOLD analysis project Ga0181612, IMG submission 119630) | Hoatzin crop microbial communities from Cojedes, Venezuel. Combined Assembly of Gp0051906, Gp0051904, Gp0051908
AGTGTTTTGGTTTCGGCTGCCGCCGGCAACAAAAGCGCCACGCGGCCGCCCCTCCCCCCGCCGGCGTGCGGAGGAGAATGGGAAGAAAGAGGCAGAAACTGGTGGGTCGGGATAAGGGCAGTTTAACAGAACAGCAAACAGAGGGAAAACAGGAACAACAACGATACAGATAAGGAGAAAACACAACCACGAACCGTACACAGCCGCTCTCCCGAAACCGGACCGGCGCTGCGCCCGCCCAAGCCGCGAGAGCCTTCCCCCCGCGCCGCCCTCCTCCCCCCCACCGGAACCCAGCGTGACGTCCCATGGTATGGAATACCGGGCTCTGTTTGGCCAGGTGGGGTCAGCCCCCACCCCCCGGCTGTGCCCCTTCCTGGAGTCTGGTGAAAATTAACCCTGTCCTGGCCAAACCCAGGACACAAAATTCACACTGAAACTGAAAATTATATCTGTGTTGGTGTGTTCCCTGCTCCTGCAATGACTCATGAAAATGTAGATTGGGTATTTAGGCTGGATCTCATCCAGTGCCTGGAGAGGTGTATGAAACAGCTCATTGATTTCAATGGATATTTTATCAGGGTCCTTACCTTTCCAAAGATTGTGGAGAATCATAGATAGACCAGTAAACACACTGAGAGCTATTAGAGCCTGGAAAAGCTAATTTTCACTTACACTACCTCTTTTTTATACTCCCAGAGTGGTGAAATTGTGCCTCAGTGTCTACAGTTTCTGCCTGCAGCATTACCAAGCCCCACAGTCCCCAACAGTCACAAAACTGGTTGGAAGAGCAGACACAATTTAAATAGACATTCCCAGAATTACTGCATTTTCCTGGTGTTTCCTGACCCTTTAGGATTTACTACTTGCAACTTGTTTATGCAGACTATTACTTTCACAGGAAAAAGTGAAATCTGATATTCTGATGTGCTCGGACAAGTTCAGGTACAGAGCTTTAATGAGAAATACTAGCATCAGACTTCTAGGTTAGAGGAGGTGAATCCTACCTGAGATGGCAACAGTCCCGACAGTTGCACCATAGCATTGGCACAGGACACACACACGGGGTCTCAGGTGGTCCAGTGAATTAGCTTTGGCATGCCTTTCTTGGCTTCCTTCATAAAGCTGAACCTCCTGGACTGTTACGGTGATTCAAATACATTAACAGTGGCTCTTAAGGCGACTAGGACACAATCACAGTAACATAAATCAGTCAACCACACGCCCACAGCTCTCAGGTGGATTTGGAAAAGTGTACATTTAAAAACTGAATTCCCCCCCCCAATCTGTCCATGGATCAAAGCATGCAATGAGGATGGACCTGTATAATATCATCCTCATATTGTAAAGAAATGGTTTCAAGGAAATTAGAGGTGGAGTTTGAAGTCTCAAAGACTTCCAGGTGGGTATGTCCCAAATTACTGCCTCTGCTGGAAGAAACCATATCAACCACAAGCACCAGAGAATCCTCAAGGAGAGTTTCACAAGCATCAAGCACACTGATTCCCAGAAACCACTTGTTTAATACACACAAGGCAGACTTATTTTCTCAGGTAATGCGTGGTAATACCAAGTTATTAATCCTTTCAACTGTAAATTGGATTTTCTAGGTACCATAGACATCGCTGACAGGGAAGTCGCTGAAGCCTGGCACTGGAGAGTGCAGGAGAAATCCTGCTCTAATGGCAGTGCAGGGGAACTCTGTCCCCGCCTCTCGTGAGGACATGATTTCACCTCTTCATGTGAGCTGCAGAGGTTTCTACCAACTGGTCATGTCAGGGTTACCATTTCAAAGGCTTTCTTACATCAAATATCCCAGGACATTTATAAAGTTAGGAAGAGATTCACAGCAAGCAGTAGAGACCTCTGCTTCAGTTAAGTGCTTATTTACACCCACTGCATTTCACCTGTTGCATTTCCTGATGAAATGTGTTCCACTATTTCTGAAATATTAAACATGAAGAGCAGAGCTATAATGTATGAATTACACAGTGTTGCAAAAGCTATCATCATGTCCATTTTTTTGGCATTTCAGTGTATAAATATTATACCAAGGAGCTTTTATAGTAATGGATAATTGCCTGCAAAGCACACTTAGCCTTTGCCCACCTCAGTTGACTTCGTAGTGTTACCTACGTACATCAAACATCAACTCATCCAAACTGGCAACACAGGAAAGGCACATGGCCAAATTCCTTCTCTCCTGCAAGGCTCAACTCCACAGGATTTGAACTGTGATGCAAAGGACAACCCACGCCACTTAGACTAATTGGGCTAGATCCTCAGTTAGCCCATTCTGCACGTGCCAGGGGAGGTATGCTGAATTTAGGTTAACAGTTAATCAGACACCATAAAAAGTTAGTTATCGGACTCAGGCCAATTCCAATTAACTGCCAGTACACAATCACACCTGATGTAACACACATTTACTCTATGAAGCATGAAGCTTCTCAGGGGAAAAAAAAAAACAACTGCATTTCATAAAGACAGCGCACATCCTCCTCTATGTGTAGAAAAGCCAAGTGGACCTCCTTTCCTCAGGGAAAGAATAATATGTCCCTTAAACCTTCAGAGAAAGGAAGGTGGTAGGCTGTGAGAAATAGTCATTTGCTCCACTCCAGTTGTTACACCTGCCCTCCATGAGAAGATACTGAAGTTCATCTTTGGCTTGGCAGTACACATGTGCAAGACATGGCCAAGAGAAGACCAAGCCATGCACAGATCAGGCCATGCTGACCCCTGCTAACTCTTTGCAGGCAGGAGCAAGACCTTTCTTTGCTTTGTATTCTCTGTTTGACTTTCCCTGCGTCACACAGTCCCTGACTTCTTACAGGAAATTTGATTTCAGTGATTATCAAGCACCTGAATTACTTTGCTCACACTTTTACTCCTGACCTGAAGGCTACTCCCTCCTCCTCACCTGGACAACAGACATGATGCCACCCCTTAGCCTTGCTGAAGCACCACACGAGCGGTTTCATTGGAGACTAATGTTCAAGAGCTCAAGCATCACAATAACAGGACCAAACGCTGCCCAGAAAAAGTGATTTATCTCAGACAGGGAGAAGAGTAAGTCTATATAACTCTTAGAAAGTGGTCCTGGGAGCAGTGGCTTAAAGGACTAGCAGGCTATTCACACAGGACTTGGTAGGACAGCTGCACTGTCTGGTTTGCTGACACAGAGATAGCCCAAGCACACCCAACAGCTCCATCGTATAGCCTGGCATACACTAGGGTCAAATTCATCTCACTGCTTATAGTCACCGAAGTGCAAGTGAGCTGCCTTGGCTCCCGTTACAGTCAGCAGAGCACAAGCAAGGCCCACAGGACAGTCCAGCCCACCTTACAGCTGCTGGGTAACTGGACTCTGGAGGGGCCGGTTTTTCTCCATCAATTATAACGAGACACTAAATGGCTCCTTACAGCAGACAAGTCATTACAGCCATCCTTGGGCTGCGCAGACAGGTTTGCACAGGCAGCGAGCCTTGCTCTGCAGCCAGTCCAGAAATGCCCTCAAAGTGCCATGCAGACACACAATGGAGAAAACAGGAGCTGAGAGAAAACTACTATATCTGTCCAGTATCAGAACAGCAGCATTTGGAAGCCTTTCTGCAGACAGAGGCTTTCAGTAATGAGAAGCAACCGCAGATAAATGACAGTGGAAGAGCTCTCCTGCTGCCCAAGCGCTGTTTCAGGGTGGTTGCTGGCATCTGCAAGAAGGCAAAAAGCTCATGCTCTGCCTCTCGCCTCAAAGATCTCACGGCTTCCGACCACCCCCAGGTAAGCTCAGGTTGGCTCACCTGGGGCAGCATTTGAGAGGCTGATGAAGGTGATGGATAAGCCCAGAACTGGCCCCATGCCGAGGGGTGTAGCAAGGTACACCAGGCAGCACGCTTGCCATTATGTCTAGAGATGCTCTGCCTGTCCAAACCTTTCATGCAGAATCACTTACATGTCTTCCCTGCTTTTCTGTTCAGCAGGGAGTTGTCATCTTCATTTAAAAGGCTGGGTAACATGCTGCTGCTGAAGTGCATTCGTGATGCAGCAGAGCTCACCTTTCTTCTGTGCTATCTCTGGCAAGAGGAGCACGGTGTCCTCCTCGGCAACTTCAGCAGGGCCGTGCTCGCCAAGTGCTCAGCTCCTCAGGGCCAGGCATTGCAGCATGCTTCCAGGAGCACACTTACAGACTAGGGGACACAACGCACGCACTTTCAGCTTCACACAATGCTGGTTGAGATCTACATTCCCAGTGTTATCTGTGCACTCTCATGAAGTGCAATTACCTCCTCATTTTTCAGCTCTTTGTGGCCATTTAATCTCTCCCATTTTGTTTCTGACATCTCCAATAATCCAACCCTGACACTCCTTACAGATACTGCAATTACAATACAGAGCAGCTCTTGACAGGATGAACTGTATTTTGCTTCCTTCCTGCAACGCTCAAGCCACCAGGCATGGCTACATGAAATGGCAAAAGAAACCATCACTGACGATTTATACGAGTCCCCAGCAGATAGTGACAGGGCAATATATCTGTCTTAGACAACTAAATGTCTGGAAGCTGCCCAGAACAGGCCAGCCAAGGTAGAATTTACATGTGTTTCTGTTTTCAGTAATAACTCAGCTATGATTTTCCCTTTCTTTCCTCACATTTAGGTCAGAGACTTTGCCATGCCACTCTCCTGCCTTCCCACCCCATGTCACACACTCTGCAACTGGCAGAACTAGTCCTCAGGTTCTGGCATCCCTGTGATGGTGGGGAGCATGGTGCAAGACATCGGAAGCAGAAGAGTTCCCAAAGTGCCCTTGACAAATGGGCTTTTTGCTTCAGCCATCACCAAAATGGGCCAAGCAATTAGCAATACCTTCTGACTGATCCTGAGAACAATTAATTAGTTTGCAGAAAATGCCTCCATACAATGCAAGGCAGCATCAGATATTCTTCACCACTCTCCCAGCTCCTGATACATGCCGGGATGTGTCACATTCCCTCTTTTTCTTGGCCAAGAAACTACAACCTCCAGTTGCTCCAGCAGAATCCAAAGGGACCATTGGCTGACTATAAGGACTCAATGGGCCTCCTGGAAACCCTGACAGCTAATGTTTCAAGGCCTTGCATCTTCCTTATACCATCTGCAGCAAAAACTCAGCCCAGCAAGTATATACACAGATTCAGATATAACGGGTTTCCTGATCTCTGGTGTCAGTTAATCCCTAGCTAAGGTGAGATCTCAGAAATAATTGAATCCTTCCAGAACAGGTTTGATTTGCAAGAGGGCTAAAGGATTTAGGCATTCTACTGCCACTGAGTTTGTTTACACCTTATTTATATAACATTAATCCCACGCTTCAGGACTTCGAGTTACCTGCAGGAATCAGGGGGGATTATTTTCCCCTGCTGATGCCCAACTTGCATTTTCAGCTGCCTCCTCGTTTACTGGCTCTCCTCCAAAGTGGTCAGTTTTAAACTCACCCTCAAACCTGACTCATTCCCACCTAATGTGTAGGATTTGCAGCAAGACAAATCTCAGCCTTCAGCACTACCGGCCCCTGCAGAGCACCATGCTGGAGTTGACCCCGGCCTTGGCACTCGCTGAGAACCAAAGAGATTCTCTAAGAGAAGACATCACACCCTGCCTTACCTGTAAAGGAGTTACAGGCAGCAGCCTGTCCCCTCTGCACCAGGGAGCCGCAGACAGGGCTTAAAGCCACCTTTGGAGGGGTTCAAGGAGGGACTTTCTCCTGCAGCTTGGACGCGGTGTGGGGACGTGTGGCTGATGAGGAGCTGGGAGAAGAGGCAGAGCCTAACATCTGTTTCTCAGCCAAGCAGTCATGCTCTCTTCAGGTGACCTTGAACATGTGCCATCAGCAGCACACTTGGAAAATCCACTTTGTGGTGAAGATAATTAAACCAACCCACTTCACAGGTGTTGGGGAGGCTTCTCCTCCACAGTGATTTGTGACTGTCATAGCACAGCGTATATGCAACGAGGGAGTAGGATTTGTGTCAGAGGAGCTCAGCTGAGATTAGCACCTCCAGGGCCCCATCCAAGTGAAGGATAAGGGACCATGCTTGCCTTTGGGAGTATCTAATCCAAGATGACAGGCTCCCTACCTGTATCTTAGTGGAAGGTATCTTTATAGACACAGTGACATTAGGGTGATCATTTTTTCTTTTGTAGTGGGGTAAATGTAGCAGTCTACTTGCCTGTGTTCCTTAAGATCAGGCTAGGTACTATTTTTAAGGAGCTAACGAGTAGATACTTGTGGCATGTACTGAAGATGCAAAGAACATACAGAGCTAGTGGGTATTTAGGAAACCTCACAAGACCATATTAATTCTCAGAGGTATGTATGTATACTAGATGTATTTGTTGCCAATATTATGACTGGACTAGTTATACCAGTGTGAAGTTTGCTTTCTTCTCACCCTCATTATAGTTCAACAAACTAATCCCTTTATTGATGATATAATGTACATCCCTCTGCTAACAAATTATTTGCTGTGTGCAATTGATTTCTGCTGCTGTAATCACTACACACAAATATCTTCTGTATCATTGCTCTGTAGAAAAATATGCTTTCCAGCAAGATTATATAGAGTAATAGTGTGATTATTCAGCTTCTATAAAGTTATCTATCTGCTTAACCTCTGTGCAGCCTTTACAGCAGGTTTATACAGATACGCTTCAGAAATTTATCCACCTACACTTTGTAAAACACCTTATTAAACCACCTTCCATCTCAGCCTGAGGATGAACTTCCAACTACTTCACAGAGAGGGCTGTGTCTACAAGTAACTGCTTAATTTAGGAGAGCCAGCCAGCTTCCCTTTTTAATGACATTACTCTTCCAAAGTGAATTTCACACGGGTAGAAGTCTCAAATCAGCAGCTGTGTGGACCGGACTCCTCACCTGAATGCAAGCCAGGTAAAAGTAGCAGCAGTTTTCCTCCGTGACTGAAATCTGAGCTCAGCTGAAGGTAAGTTGCACCCTACACCAACTCAGATCTCACGTTTTACACTGGGAGGATGGACAAGGTGTACAAGCTAATGAGTCACTGCATCTATAGGCTCTTGTCCACTAGGACCAGGCCAGTGTTCCCAAGGGCACTCCACAGCCCCTTCAGATGCTATTGTCCCACTGCCCCAGAAGAGTGGGTACTGCCAGCCTGCTGGTCAATATTAGGTCCAAGGGGGGAATTAAAGGAAATAAGCAGCCCTGGGTTTGACGTGATGGCAAACAATCATTGACAGAGCATCCCTTGCACAGTGTCCGAGCTCACCTGCTTTGCCTGCTCCACAAGGATTCTAGATAAAGCTGGTAGAAAGTGTTTCTCATCAGTTCCCAAGCACAGAGGTGGATGATACCAATGTCCTAATCACGCTGGAAGCCCGGCTCTCAGGCCCGCTCAGAACAGTGTCACTACGGCCACAAAGCAAAAAGGCAGCTGCTCCTGCATGACATTTCTATAGATCTTCGAGGATCAGCACCTCAACAGGCAGCGTCAGCCTAGACAGGATGGTTTACTACAGCTGAGGATCCAGCCCCTGTTGTTTATCCTGCTCTGTAAAACTGTCTTGTAAAGATCATTATTTGCCCTGCTTGTGTTTGTCACGAGGCCATTTTGCTCCAGTGTTTTCATACGTGACTGATAAGCACTTGTGCCTGAAAGGTTTCAGATTCACAGCCCCTCGATATTCCCAGGTAGAACAGTTACACACCAAGCAAAAGCAAATGCCTTTCAGTCACAAGAAGAGAAATGTTTCTGCTGCATTATGCACAATTACGTGCTCACCTGTTATGAAGAACTCTGAAGCTCCTACTCCAACACTACTGCAACCGTACGTGCTGCTCGCTCAGCCACTTTCTGCGCTCTTCTCAGAAACAGAAGTGCAGGAGAACCCATTGCACCCTTTACCATTGCAGAAGCAGCCATTATTTAAAACAGGTACAGCCAGAAGGATGATTTGGGACCTGTATGAAAGTAAAATATAAACCATCAATTCATCTCCAAGGTATGAAACTGAATCTGAGCCAGGATCACATAGACCCAGCAAGTCCCACAATTCAAAATACCCTTAGAAATCTATAGAACACAAGCTCTCCACTCATCGCAAAGCTGCCTCAGAAAAATCTCCCCTTTTCATGAACCGAAGTTGTCTGTCACTGGTACCTCTATAGCTCCCAGTGCCTGGGATGCCCTGCTGCGATACCCACAACAGCCCTTCAGCAGAGCAGTCACCAACTGCTTGCATCTCCTCTGTGCAAGGCAGTCCAGCTGATAAACATCTCATTCATTTCTGGTTTGCCGGGGCTTGGTGCTGCGCTGAGAACAATCCCTGAACACATCAGCTGGCTGACCCCTCTCCTATCTGCCAGCGTGACCATGTCTGCAATTGGTCCAGAGTCAGCAAACAAGGCAAAACCAGCAAAAACCCCCTATTGAGCTGCAGGTTTTTAGATTAACTTGGTTCAATGCGAGTGCATTGAGTCGGAGGGGGATGGCACCAGGCACTGCACTGTCAGATCCGAGCGGGTGGTGACAGCTGCCAAGCGGAGCGATGAGGAATCTTTGGGTCCAGGACGCTCCTCACACCTCATGTCCTGGCTCCAGCATCACCAGGTGAGCCCAGCCACTTGGGGCAGATGGAGCAAAGCCCTCAAGCACAAGTTTCAGCTCATCCTGGCTCACCACGGGTGCTTCAGCATGTGCTTACCTCTGAGCTCACTGTTAAGCCCTCAGGACCACCACACAACAAGAACTGAACACGCACGTCCTTCCTGATCAGTCCTCTCAACATGAGTAAGAGCAATCCACACCAGGCGAAAAAAATGGGCCATTTTCCTTTTTTATACACGTGGATGAGGAGTTGGCACACTTAACTGTGCTGAAAAAGCAGGGGTTTCAGTGAGGAATGTTGTTTTTGCTTCTAATTTTAAGACGTTCAACGATGCATTTAGGACAGTGGTATGTACCTAGTGAGTGATACACACATGCTCACATACTCTGTTTGTCTGACAAAGGAAGCCATCAATAATTGCTGAGCCTGTGAGTATGAATTGTCTCTTGAAAGGAACTAAGAGACCTCGAGAGCATGAAGGAAAATAAAACTCAACTGGGAAAGACAGTAACCTGACAGCTTTCCCATCCAAAGATGTCTCGCAGACTCTTAATTGCACAGATTGCTTCTGATTACATCAGGTAGCACCAGAAGTAGGTTACTCCACAGAAAGAGGTGACAAAATAAGAGGAATTCAGACTATGGTATCTTTGATCTAGACTCTGGTTTTCCAAGACTCTCATTTCTGATAAAAACAGAAAAATCTGCATCATAACATGGCTGCACCACCATCAACGTGACTACTTCATCCACATTGGTCCCTGCCTCAGGCTCTGGCTGCTCCTCTTGGGCACTACAATGATGACCAAACTGGAAAGCAGTTTCAAAGACTGGAAAGCTCGTGTACAAAATATAGCAAAAATATACTGGTTATAGTTGGAGCCACAGGATTGTCAGCCCTGTGATGAACGGGCGGAGAACACAAGAACATGAGATCAAAACAACATTTTATACTAAGTCCTGAGAAAGTACCTTATCTTCATAAAACTTCAGATCAAAAATCAGTCAGCAAGGCTGGGATCTATTTAGGAAAGAGGTAGATGCCTACTTGGGATAAGCGCAGACAGCCAGCTTACCACCTCCCTGCCAGAGGTACAGTGAAGCCCGATGGGTGAAGGTCAGGTTTGTGATGTGTGCACATCTCTTTTTGCTGTTTGTTCTGGCAAAGATGATTATTCACCGTAGGAATACTCTTGGTAAACATTCCTGGAAAGAAATGACAAAGAAATACAGAGAAGGCATCTGACTTTCCTTTTGCAGCCAGAGAAATTATATCCAGGATAGAAAACAGTGCCATGAGATCATGGTGAAAGAGCACCACGACTTACATCATGGCCGTAAGACATGTGTTGGGTGCCAGTGTGTACCTGCTTCTTCAGGACACAAGCCTCACGAGCATCTCAGAGATAGAAATGGGCCCAAACATCTGAAAAGCCAGAGGCACCAGCAGCGTGCACAGCCTGCCTGGCGTTACCACGGGTGAGTCTATCTGATTATTTTCTGAACACAGACCATAATCTCATGGGCTTCAGTAAGTGGGTGCCCTCCTCGGGGCACACCTGGGAAAGCCGATTTTCACACAGCACCTTGGGAAATGGAAAGAATTCAGTTACTGTTTCTCTTTTTTCCTTATTCTTTTCTCTTTCTTTATCTTTTTTTTTCTTTTCTGCTAAGTTGCTGCAATTTCTAAGAACAGTGACAGTCAAAGGCATCGAGCACTCACCCTTTCAGGGCCAAGCGTGTCTCCCCAGTGCTCCCGTGCAGCAGCCTGGGGATGTCACGGACACTTCGCTAGCATATCTTCTATGATTAACACTTAAGGAAGGTCTGTTTTCTAGTCTAAGTAAAAGTTCAACTATGTTGTCCACTCCTTTTTTGTTTTAATTCCACACTAGTCCTACAAAAACACTCAAATCATAAGCAACCTCATATGCCGCCTCCCTGGCACACAGACCTCACCCTGCACCTCTTCCAATGACAAAATCTCACAAAGAAAGATTATTTTTTTTCACCCTCGCAAGGTAGGACATACCCAGGCGAACAACCCCAAAGACAGAGAGAAAAGCAAGTTGAATAGACACCAAAATCAGCCAAAAGGCCAGGAAGATTTAGTAAGGATCAGTCTTATTTTTGATGCTGCTACATCTAAATCCCTTTTGGTGTTCAGATTTGAAAGGAGTTTCTGAGGAAATACCCCTGGAAAGTGGCTTATGAACAGCAGAAAGTCACAGGGTCACATAAAAACCATCCACATGTGCACGTGGAGGGGAAATGGGGCTGCCTGGGATAAAGGAGGAAATTAAAACTGCGGAATATGAAATTATATCCAGTGTCCTCCATGATTCCAGGGTTGCCAAGTTAAAGGCAATGAATAAATAAGAGAAATTCAAACCCAGGCAAATCTCTAGGATGAGACAAAATTCATTCCAGGGCGTTAGAGCAGATTTGAGGAAGGAAATGTGTGTGCCAACAGCAATTACTATGGAGAACTCGCTGAGCACAAGTCTAGAAGACTGGAAAATTGGAAAATAACAAACCAAATGTGTTATCAATATGCAAAAAATGAGAGTGAGCCCGGCACAGGAAATTACAGGGCTATCAGCTTAATATTCATTACATATAGGAAAACGCAAGGTCCCCATTGTATACAAGAGTGTAATTAAATCAAGGGGTTCTGCTGAAATCAACTGCTTGTGATGTTTATGAATTAGCAGCAGATTCAAACGGCAGCCGCAGCCTTAGCATTCGGGCCGGGGCCTGGTATTATTTGTTACAATCTAGAAACCAGCCCTGGTGAGAAGTTTTCTCCTAGACAAAGTAAGTTTAAAATCAGTTGCTTAGAGGATTGAGGTGTTTGTTTTTTTTGCTTTGCATGTGATTCTGTGCTGAGAAGGATTAGCATGACTAGGCCAGCTGATGACAGCGTCTGGGGGAAAATGTTATGGGCTGATTTACTGATTAGTGCTTATTTGTTTGCTGTTTAGAGCAGTGGTAGTGAAGCATGTATCTTATTTCTCCCACTTCTGCACCCCTTTCTCCACAGCAGTAACATCTGTAGTCACCCACGTATTTCCTCCTGGTGCTGGGAAGCAGTGCCAGATATTCATCACCTTTCACAGGGGCGTCGCTGGCTGCCTGCGGAAACACCCTCTTCCAGTTCCACTGCATCCCCCCTGCATGGCTTGTAAAGTTGCAGGGGTTTTTATTTTCACCGACGTTGCCAAGCTTTGCAAGAGGAGTGAGGGCAGCGTTCATTATCCCAGGCTGGTCTGCCGAACCAGCAACGCTCTGGTGGTCCCGTCCGAGGCCAGAGCCATGAGGATTCACAGGGAATCCTCCGCTGCTGGGCAAATGGCTTCAGTAAACTCTGAACTGGGATCCCAAGTCCTGGGAAATACCAAGGATGCAGCTCAGCATTCAGCTGAGCTAAATGTGTTCGATCAGGCTGGATGCCCCAAGTGATGTACATTAATCCTCACCTCCTTCTCCCCTGCAGGGAACATGCAGAAATGTTAATAAATATTTCAAAAGCTCCTACAGTGGACCTAGCTTCCAGAAATGCATTCCACAATACTTTATTACCCTTAATAACCTCCAAAAAAAATTAAAATAGGCTCTTTGTGTTCATTCATAAGTGTGCAGTTGCAAATATCAAACAGGATTTTGAAACGCAGCAAGCAGTGCAAGAGAGAAAATACAAGTCTCTTCACTTTCATCATGAGTTTCTTACATCAAGAAAACGCATGGAGAAATTACACAGAACCTAACTGTGTTTTTTAACTCTGAGATCTTTGAGGAAATATCCTCTTCGAATTCCTGTATTTACACCACCAACACTGGATAAAAAGCTCTCCACTTGTTTATAACGAGTTAAAATGAAAACCCCATAACAGCCCAAGCCTGGAAAGGATTTTAAAATATAGATCCAGATTTCAAGTGCCATTCTGACATCTAATTCCATCCCTGACTTTTACCCCCAAACCTGGCAATATGGAGAAAAAAGGAAATCTAACTGATGCAACAGTCAACTTTGTACTTGCTTGCTCTCTTCTGGCAGGAGAACTTGGGGGTTCTTCAGCCTTTGAACCCTTTTTCTTTTTGACTCAGCTTTTGAAAAAGTAAGTCCCCTCCAACCTGACTCTACCTTGGAAATGGATGGAAATGTTCCCTTTTCCCCAGGTACATTTTGAACCCCACAGCTGATTTCAGAGACACCCGACAGAAGAATGAAGGCCCCAGATACAATGTGTATATATATATATATATAGATGAATTTCATGAAAGCAAGCAGCTGGGTAGGCAAGCTGCCTAGACACAGGCAACAACTGAGTCCATGAGGGAAAGGCTACGGCTTCACCAGGACCCAGGTGGGTACCAGAAGTCACGTCTCCTCAGCCTGCGGCTCTGGGAATCGAGTGGTATTTGAGCATATTGGTTGCATCCCCTTCACCCACAGCGGTGTGGAGCTGGTAACACAACAGGCTCCAGTGAGGAAGGCAACAGGGCAGCGGTGCGCTCGGGTAAGAGCTTTAGACTAAACATGCTCGGGTGGGAGGTAGGGGATTGTGCTTTTCTAACCAAAGACCTGAGATTCAAGCTAAATCTGTTTGTCCTCCTCACCTTCATCAATATTAACAGGTCAGACATCACCTGTGGAGAGCCATCCAGTCCTTCAAGGGCTTATACGGACTTTGCTGATTGCCAGGTTGTAACGAGTCTCTGGTGCAAGAGGCAGAATCAGAGCTGAGCCGCGGTCTCCTACGTGCGCACACTGACCGGGAACCGAGGGCAAGCTGTCACAGTGTGTCCTGGCCACAGAGGTCAGCACAGCAGGCGACGAGGGCAGGCAGCAGAGCCAGCAAGCGAAGAAAGGACCGTTGCTCACAGTCACTTCTAGGTACCAAGGGGTCTCTGAGGGGCTCGGCCCTGGTCCAGCTCCCCTCTTCCCCAAGAAGAGTTTTGGCAGTAGCTCGTATAGTGCTGACAGAACACGGGTTAGTTAAAACGCGCCTGACGAAGAGGAAATGAAAATCCTCAAGGCCACAAATTAAAAGTTGTGATTGATAGAACAACAATTTATAAATAGAAAGACCTATTTCCTGCAAAAATCCTGTGGACTGAGTATTGGAAACTAATTAGTAGACTGAATCACCAGAAGAAATGCTGTTTTCCTGTTACTCACGAGAAGATATTACTTTTCTAGCGCTCTTCCTTTGGCACTGCTGATCAACTTAACCCTGTGAGTGCTCTACAGCCGCTCCTTGGTTGCATTTCCTTCCAGTTCCAATAAAACACAGAAAGGTAAAGGACAAAACTCATCATCAGCCACTCCTGTTGTAGCACTAGTAGCTGCACACCATCTTTTTCCTCCTGATTATACGATCCTGGAGCAGGAAGGTGGGAGTGCACCTAAAATACTTTGCTAAAAACGCCAACTTCACCCAAGAGGACTTTGAAGCAGAGACTTTCCCACTAAATTCATTATGAAGGCAAACAAAAAACCAGCACCCAGCCCAAGCAGACTTCTGCACAATCCCATATAGAGATGGGAACCTTGGGGTTCACAGCCTGGCAGCAGAAACTGGAAGCGAGCCCCATGCAGGCAGCCTGGCCATCACCCACATGTCATCGAGTGCTTGAGTGGCATCTGTCTGCATGAAGTCTTGGCTTCAACTAGCAGAGAAATCAACTCCAATATCAGTACCATAGTGCCACAGTACATTTAAGAAGCAAAAAATCATCACAAAATAAAGTTTTCAGCGTGGTTAAGGCCCAGATTTGCAGCGTGCAGAGCCCCTTCCCCAATGGCTCTGCACCCAATGCAAGAGCACACAAGCAAAAATGGTTGCTCACTCCTGCTTCTGCACGAAAGCCAAGTTCCCAAGTGGCTGCAACACGGATGGATCTTTCTGGAGCAACTCCTGCTGGTTTGTCCAGCTGTTTGTTATCTCTGAGGACATGGAAAAAGCATGGCCGTGGCAGACCCACACTGCAGCCTTCCCCAAGCACTGGTGGGAACAGCCCTGGGACAACTCATACAGCAACTGAGAGCTAGGAACAACTTCAGAGAAAGAGAAGCAGCACTGCAGAGCTCTTCTGAACGACAGGGAGGGACACGCTGCAATGGACTATGTAACTGGTCTCTATCCCGAGGTCTCTCTGGGCACCCTCTTATAGCTGTGACCTTGGGCTGTCCTCAGAAGCCATCACACCACCGCCCAAGGTCACCATCTGCTCCAGTGAGCCAGCTAAGCAACACAATTCCCCTAATTCCCTGCAGAAATCAGTGTGATGAGATACTACGTAGTCCTACAAAACACCCCAAATGAGCACAGGGCTGTTCAGAGAAGGCAGTGCTCTTTTATTACCAAATTAACTTTAAAAAAGCCCATCCATTTCACTTTCCACATCAAAGATCATAATCTCCATGTAAAACAGAAGGTTGATGAAAAGAGAGGTACTTAGAAAACACATTCTAAAATTTAAAACACTACTAGAACTGATTCTTCTTGCCTGTAAAAACCTTTCGTTTTTTGTCTTATAAAGTACTCCAAGATCTCATCTCCCACAGCTACCTACTCTGTTTTTTTGCTGGCTGCTCACTTACTCTTTGGGGATTTCATATTCTTCTAAATTTTGTAAATGGCCACTAAAGTGGAGACGAACATTATAAAATACATTTCAATCACCCTCACAATTTAGACTAATTCATTGGCAACCATACAAAATGCTATTTACAAGGTACTTCCATCAGCTGGTATCTGGCATTAAGTATTTTGAATCAATCTACCATCATTTTCATCTCTTATTTTTCATACAAGGGAAATTATTGATCGAAGCTTTTCAGCCTCATTTAATATACTGGAATAGGCTTTAAATTTTCCCATGTAAACCTCAGTGGAGATTAGCAACTCTGTCTTGCTTAATGCAACACAAATCAGCCTCCCTGATGAGACCACAACATTGGACATGACATCATGACCACTTTACTAGTTGAGGCGCCCGGAGACAGGCACCTGCTAGAAACCCCCCCAGGGACTCAGCATTCGAGTTTAGTTTGAGTTACCAGGCTAGGCTGGTGCCTTAAAGGGAAAAATGGTGCCTTCACCTCTCAGAGGCCATTGGAGTATTGTGGAGTAATACCTGGGACGGATTTGTGGGGAGGCAGACTTTTCTCATTGCCTCTATCAAGTTTGCATTCAGTTTTTGAATCGCATTCAATTTTGCATTCAGCTGCTATTGCGATGGGTGTGTTCAAAACGCTGGATTAGATTTGTGTATGTTGAGGACGGAGAGCTTGGCTGAATTTTGATGAACTCGTTCTTGAACAAATAAACAAAACATCACTGAATAAGATACTCAGCCAGCTTCAATAAATACACATGGTAGCAAAACAGCCAGCTAGACAAACAGAGTCTATCACACTGGAATGAGCACTGATGATTTTGTAATGACTCCGGCAGCTTTCAGCATATTAGACACTACTGTAAAAAACAATATGCAAATGTCTGAGTCCAGCTTACAGTAAAAAACAAGTTGTGCTCATGTTACCAAAGCAGCAGTCAGTGAGTAATACAGCACAGTATGCACCCCCTCTCCTAGGAGGACAGGCTGAGAGAGTTGGGCTTGTTCAGCCTGGAGAAGAGAAGGCTGCGGGGAGACCTGATTGCAGCCTTTCAGTACTTAAAGGGAGCCTGCAGGAAAGATGGGGACAATCTTTTTACTAGAGACAACAGTGACAGGACAAGGGGTAATGGTTTTAAACTAAAACAGGGTAGGTTTAGGCTAGATATAAGGAAGAAATTCTTTACAATGAGGGTTGTGAAACACTGGAACGGGTTGCCCAGAGAGGTAGTGG
>Ga0181612_156475_pt1 | contig 16479 bp, 10 predicted proteins | sample HoacroProtozoa21_FD_119630 | JGI IMG/M metagenome (GOLD analysis project Ga0181612, IMG submission 119630) | Hoatzin crop microbial communities from Cojedes, Venezuel. Combined Assembly of Gp0051906, Gp0051904, Gp0051908
AGCCGACGTGCTTCCCGCCAAGACATGCGTTAATGAGACTTTATTTGTTTGGTGTTACATTGAGAGCCGCGTTCCCGTTCTGACTCCTTACACAATAGTTCTTAGGCCAACAGCCGTGTACCAGTGTAAATATTACAACATCTTTTGGCCAGATTCAGTAAGAAATGCCTCCTGTAACCACGCCTGGCTGTTCCTTGGTTCTTGAGAAAAAAAAATATCGGTGACTGTGTGTCATGGAATGGTTGTTTTGTTTTTCTACAGTCCACTTTCATGGCAAGCCAAACATGTGTTTCCAGAGGCAGGATTTGTGATCTTCAAACCCGTGTGACATGAAAGGCTGTGGGCATTGTTTTCTTCACTGAACCAGTCGGTGATACACCATGAAACACTCCCCACGGCACTGCAAACCAGTCGGTGATACACCATGAAACACTCCCCACCGCACTGCACATAGGTGCCTGGCACTAGGAGGAGGGGGACGGTTTGGCACTGTTGCCTGGGAAGCGCTGGTTTAGCTCCTGAAGCCCTGTTACCACACCGCAAGGTCTGGTCTATCCCCACTGCTCGCTCAGCTTCACCTTCTTAACGGGGCTCTTCCCAGCCTGGCCCCAGGACACGGCCCCACCAGGCTGCCTGCTCTGAACTCGCTCCTGGAGTCTGGTGATCCACAAAACAGCATTATTAAGATTTACCTCTTAAATATCAGCCAAAAAATGACTGCCTCATGGTTGCTCTGCGGGCTGATCTTAATTTTTTTCCACACCTTCGTCAGGCTACTTGCTATCCGCGCTGCTTAGGGCGAGCTCCCTCAGTCACCAGTTTTCCTTTTTAGCTAGCTGGAGTTATCCAAAATGAGGCAAGGAAGTGAGCTTTAAGAAACTTAAGAAATGCACCTGAATTTAAGAGGTTTTAAATCGCCAACAGTCCGGCACTCCAGGCTTGTTCTTCTTACTTTTAGCACCATGGGCAAACCCTCTGGTGCCTTTAAAGGGAGTCAAGGGAGAAAAGATTCAACGCAGTTGGTTAAACTTGGTGATGTCACTCCCAGCCAAAGAGTTTTTCAAAATTACACACTAAACAAGTAGCAGTAACAGACCGGGAGCCTGGTCCACATGGCCTAGACCGTAAGTGCTGTCACCAGTGCTTGGAGAGAAGTTAACATCTTAGTCTATGTCATTATGGATAACTCTCTGAGAGCTCAATAAGAAAGTGTGATTTTATCCTTAGTTTTCTTCACTCGGAACAGATCTATCTCAGAATTCTATAAAAGCCTTGGAGCTAAACCCTGTGTTAAATGTGGCACCTCCAGAAATTATATTCAAATGTTCCTTTAGTTTGTCTTTCTTACGTGGGGGGAGAGAGAGAAATTCATGGCTTATTGTTCCGTTCTCGTTAATCACTTATACTCATTATTATTAATATTTAAATATATTGTTTTTCCATAGTTTTTTTTAAGACATAGGGAGGGTTATGAAGTTGTGTAAGCCTTGATTCTTTATTGTTGTTTCTGGTCTCATAAGACTGTTAAAAAGCATATTTTAAAAAAAGCTGCTGGGGTAAAGTATTCCTGCGCATTCTCTTTTGTGTCCTCCTTCCTCAGCAGACATGCCCAGAAAGGCAGTTCCAGGAAAGCAAAAGGAGGGTACTTTTCTGTGAATATAGCGAGACTGCTGTAGTTAATACAGCACCAAGTAAGTGATAGGTTAAGAAACAATCCATTAAAATCTTAATTTAAGTCTTCCTGAGGTTGTGAAGGGTTAGTATATGCCACACAAGGTGGTTTTCTGCTGTTTCTAAGCAGGACAAGGGAAAATATCAAGTTTGCAGTTCCTGACAGTTTTAAAACCCAAGTGAAATAGAATCCTCCATGTTATTCTTACAGCTCGTCAATGTTAAGATAAAAAAATTCCTTTTAAAAAAAATAGTTTATTTGACTCTTTGGTATTGTGATCTGTGAAATGAAGACAATGCTGGATTATGGACAGCTTATTTACTTGACTTTTGAAATATTCTGTACAGACATAAATAGATTTCAAAGCGGAACAACACTGAAACTGCCTGAAATGCAGGATTTAGGGTTAATAATACTTTTTCTTCTTTTTCTTTTTTTTTTTAATTTGTTTGTGTTTGGTCAGGACCTACATCATTTTTTTCAAGACCTTCTCATGACCCAGAAATCCTCAAACACTGTTTCTAAAGGAAACATGCATGGTGTTTCTGAAATATATAATTTCCTGAGATTTTCTTATTAGTTTCACCTCTGCTAGCCTCCACTTCCAGAAACTCAAAGTTCCTAGCAGTGTCATCTGACATGCCTGAAACCCTGCTACGATGAGTCAGCCCAGGGATCGCAGAGCCCAGAAACCCAGGTTCCCTGGCAGCCTGACTAGGGAACCAAATCAAGGCTGGTGGAACTATGTCCAGCTGGTATTTTCATCCATAAACTGAGTGCTGAATAAGGCAAACAATAGTTATCTAATAAAGACCTTAAGCCCCAGTCCATCTTGAAAAGATAATGATTTGGATTTGTTTTGCTTTTTTATTAAGAAAACAGTGATAGGTTTGGCCTGTTACTTCATTAGAAGTTGGACTGGACCTTTAGAGTTTATAATCTTTGATTTTATACGAAATTTTAGACACAACAAGAAAAAGAAACACAGGTTTTGGAGCTTGCTTGTATTTCCAGTTCATGGAAATCCCTACTTAGTAACATACTGCTGCAAAAAACATATTTTGTGGGCTACAATAGTGCAAACCTAATTTTAACTTCAAAACCAGACAGTAGGGAAAAGTGCTTTCGTACTCCTTCAAATACAAAGTCATTAATCAGAGTTCAGTACTGGCTATGGACTGAGTACCTGACCGATGTCACCCAAGACTGTCTCTCTAAGCACTCTGTACTGCACTAATTGATCTCTTAATTGGCTCAATCAACACGAGCAGTCTCCATCACACAACAAGCACTAATTGCTACAAGCTCGCTTCTGAAATGTTAAGTACTCTGAAGACAAGGCGTATGCATGTGCTGGAACTGACTGCACAGCGGTGGCGTGGGGCTGAGCGAGCGTTCTTCTGTGGGGACCCCCACGGCTGGAGCGTGTGGGTGCTCCACCGGGCTGGCAGGGACCCCGCTGCTCCCTACAGGCAGCAGTGCGCTTCCCACCCTAGCATATACATACACGTGTTTAAAAGTAGAAGTGAAGGGTCTTGTCCGAAGGCCAGAACTTGTTTGTAATGGATACCAGCAATCATTTCGACCCACTTTCAAAGATAAAATTACAAACACAGAGGAAAACGTCTTCTCTGAGATCTGTAACTGTAAAGATAACCCAACCAAATGGATGTTTGCTTTGTGCAGGGCCCAGTTTAGAATATAACGAGCCAAAAAGCTACTTTGCAATCACTTAGTCTACATAATGTACCTGGAGACTGGATAATGATTTAAGTGAGGGCAGTGTTATGTTATCTCTGCTCTGACAGATCTGAATATTAACAGGGAGGAATCTGTTACTCCCCTCGGGGCAAAATTCATTACCTCGGTAGGTGGATCAGTGGCAAGGTGCCTGACAAAGTGCCTCCAAGGGCTTGTCTACACAAGACAGTTGCACCCATTTAACTCAAGGTAGGATTTTAAACCAACTGAGTTAAACCCATGCAGAGGCCTACAAACACAATCCTTCTTGAAGTTAGCATAAGTTAACAAGTTAGGGAGCCAAATTCTAGGAAAATGGGGGGAAAAAAGGATCTAAAGCCAACATAGGTTTTAATACAACGTATGGTCCAGTCTCCTTACCAAGGCCTAGGCGGTGCCACGCTGCTTTCAGTTGGGTCGTGAGGATGACAGAGACTCTTGTCGTCTCTTCATCCACCAGCTATGACAAATTTCTCTCCATATCACTGGTAGAGTGGTAGAGGTACTCCAAAGAAAGCAATGGTAAGCAGAGGCAGGTCAAATTTAACCAAAAGCCAGCCAGAGATGAAAACGAAGTTTCATGGGATGCAGAATCCTCCATGGAGAGGTACTGCTAGCTCTGATGACATTTTCAGAGGGAAAGGTGAAAAAGAGGAGCAGAAAGAGTAGCGGTCTCTTTTAGCCTAAAGACTTGTCACTGTATTGGGGTAAAGGCATTTAAGACCTAACCTTGTTGCTTTCCAAGTTACCTGTGGTTAAAAATCATTCTGACTCAAACACAGAGACTTCCATTTTGCAGAACTACATGGACTAATAAGTAGGTATGCACAGTGGAAAGTCTAAAGCCTTGGCCCAGAAGGGATATTTTGACACATTCTGTTGTTATAAACATGTTCCAAAAATTTTATTTTCATTCCAAAATACATGTTGAGATCTTGAAAACTGCCACAAAACAGAATTATACCCTGAGGTCAGAATAAGTTTGGTCTGCAGTGCATATTACAGCTGGACAAAGATTTTAGTCAGAGAAAATACTGTGATTTTCTACAAGTTTCGTGGATAAGGTTTTCCTAAATTTAACAGACCACAGTCAGCATTAAATTGGTAATTTGGTACGTCAGTTTCTGGAAATCCAGCTTGCAGCATTAGGTCACTGTCTCAGTGTATTAGAATGAGGACTTCGCACTAATCAAGACTAATGAGAACTGAAGGAAACGGAAAAGGTTGAAAGTTGTATACAACCTAGTGGAAAGAGAAAACTGAGTCAAACATGCAACAGTAAGACACTTTTAATGTGCTTTTTATAGCAGCCACTAAAATTACTAGAAGTTGTATCAGAGTGGAGAAAAATGCAGAAGAATCCGGCACTGTGTCTGTGTTGGCATAGTACTCACACTAACCATTTCCAACCCCTGTGGCTACTGATAAAACACCTGTACCAACCCTTGCTGTGCTGGTAGAGCAATCTCTAAGGGTTATGAGCTTGCTCCTCAGTACCTACCTGCATGTTTCAGACCCTTTCTTATTAGTGGGGCCACTGAAGAACTCCGTTATTTTTCTCTTGACCCCAATACCATTTCTCAGCCTTGTCCAGTCAGCTTCTATGGGTCTGGACACATGAGCCAAGGTATTTACCAAAACATCCTTCATGCCATAGATTTTCTGTACCTGTGAATACGTTGTGATCTAGTTGCAGTGGAAATATTCTTATAACAAAAGGCAAGCATGATAATCCAAAACAGAAAACACAATTACAGATGTTTATGAAAGATACAAGCGATGAAATGAAAGAAAAATCAGAAAAATCACTGTTGATCTATTTATGCTAAGGTTAAATCAGAAAGGTCTCTCTCCTTTTTTCTAACCAATTTTCTGCTCCTGTCCTCATGCCCATTTGTCATGGACTTGATCTTTCTGTATATCTTGTTACATCCTCTAGCAAAAAAAGAAAAGCCACACCAAAAATTCATTAGTAATACTGCTGAAATGATGGGGTTTGGATTAGAAACTGAATGTTCTAACCAAGAAGAAGAAAACGTATGATTTTTGTGATGTACTCGCTTTACTGACAGGTAGGACACTGGTTCTGGATGTCAACAAACAGTGTTCCCATCCCATGTATGTCACCAAGTTTCTAACTTCTTTTTTGTGTCAGGTCCAGACAGTTTGTTCAGTACATAGAACATGATGGAAAATCTGGTAGAGGGAGTGTGGAATTATCTTTTTCAGCCACACAGAAAGAGTGGGGGTTTTGAGAAAAACTAACACAAATGGAGAAGAAACCAGCAGACAACCAGAAAGTTTTCAGCTGGGACTACAAATGTTTCCAGGCATGTTTGATTCTTCAGATCGTGTGAGCTTTAAGCATGTTACCTAGAAAAGCTAGGAGTGTGGAAACCTGTTCCACGACATTTTGCTTTGATGGACCACATTGCATTAGTTGGAAACAACATTCAAAATTACCTGTTTCAGACTGCTTTCTATTCTACCACGTTCACATTTCCAGCATAGACAGCACATGTGTTCAAGCAGTACAAGCTCAGGGATGTATCTGGAATAGGGAGCGCTCATGAAGGAGGAATACTAGAATTTTGTACCATCCATTTCCTCCACACAGTCTTCTGGAAGAGTCGTATTTTACTATTCCAAACAGCTAGATGTCCTTTCTTTTGTTTTTTAACAAAAATTTCTCAAGAGCAAAGGTACATTAATACTTTAGATAAGGCATACTCTAGATAAATACCAGACTCTCCATACTACTTGTTAATTACCGTTTCAGCTTCATCCAGCATTGAAAAATCCCCATCCATCTGTCAGATGTGACAAATTCTGCTAGATCAAGTGGCATTTGTTGTCCTGCTAAATTTCTCCCTATCTCTGCTTCCGAATTTTGCATTAGCACTATTGATTTTAGGCCTGATCCTTTTAATATCCCAGTCTTAGGGCCAGGTTTTACATGCCTTTCCTACGATGGGGGCAAGGCATCTCAGCTCTACTGTGAGGCTGCATTAGCACTGTTCTGGTGCAGTGGGTGGGCACACTGGGAAGGACAGAGACTTGAATGTATGTAAAGATACAGAAGTTGAGGAAATTCTCTCTAAAATGAGGAGATAGCATCATCAGAGGATGATGAAGACCTACACTTAGTCCAAGGACTCAGCATTGAGGAACCATGTATCTCTTCCAAGATGATTATGGGAATAGGACTTTTCTTGGTGAAGAACCATGACCTGGGAATCCATAGTCTTAAGGTTCCTTACTAACCTAAAAACCCACCACCCTGAGCTAAAGAGCATGAAAGTCTTTTGACAACTTCTTAAGGAAAACAAGAAAGGCATAGACATACCAGCATGAGTCTAACAAAGGGCCACTGAGAAGGTTAAGGTCTTGGAGCTTCTGACACATAAAGGGAGGCTGAGAGAACTGGGACTGTTCAGTCTCAAGTAGAGAAGACTCAGGGGGATCTCACCAATGTGTATAAATACCTGATGGGGTGGGTGAAGAAGTCACGGTGACAGGACAAGAGGCAGTGGGCGCAAGCTGAAATATAAAAAGTTCTATTTAATCCAGACAAAGAAAAATGTTACTGTGAGGGTGCCCAGAATGGTTGTGGAGTCTCCATCCTTTGAGTAATTTGAACCCCAAAAGCAGAGGTTTGAACAAGACGATCTCTGGAGATCGCTTCTGATCAGTGCTCAGCACTTCTGTGATTCTTTGAAAACTAATTTGGAAGACACTATTCTGTGATTCTGTGATTCTGTGACACTAAAAAACAGACTAAAATGCATTCTGAGTAACCAAGAGATATGTGTCAGACTATCCTGAAATCTTTATTTGCCACAAGTTTCCTTTTAGATGAAGGATACATGTGGTAGGTGTAGTTTCTCTGATCTTTCACATCTGAAATGCTGCTTAGTGGAGAACCGTTAGTTATTGTAGAAGCAACAGGAAGAGTAAGGGACGAGCTATGCATCGTGCTCATAGAAGAAAGGAAGTATCAAAAAACATGCAGCGAAGAGTCACTTTGACAGTCATTATGCTTTTGACATGAGCATAGGCAGCACGGCTCATCTGTTTAATGACATACCACCCCTCTCCCAGTACCAGGCAATGCAATTAGAAACGCCATTCAAATGAGCATCCCAGAGGAGGCTACATGGAAGTACTGCCTCTATAGTGTAGGTGAAGGAGGGGATGATACTACAGATATCCAATATCCATTAGGCATAATGTTAATTGTACTCTGGGTATTGGAAAGCATTAGAAGACTACAAAAAAAAATCTCAGCAAATGCCATTCTCAGGAATTTTAGCTATTATACTCTAAAGAGCAGAATACTCTAAATGATGAAATAAAGGCCCTGTTTTTTGAAAAAGCCAGACATGACTTCAAACTGAAAGCCTGATGCTGTGATTAGCATCTCTTCCTTTCCAAGATTTAAAATGGAAATTTGTGAGTTACTGAGAACTGTGAATAACTTTTGTGGGGAGGTACCTGAAGAAGCACCACTGTGCTTCCAGTCTCTCAGGTGCCAGCCTGAACAGTTAGCGTATCAGGCAGGGTGTGGTGTTTGCATTACCTTCTTGCGCTAAGGTGCCACTGAAAAGTAGCACCATTTCTCTCTACTCTCATGGAGGGAGGGAAGGTACCTGGTACCAAACTGATACTCCGGCCCACTGATTAGGACACTTTCTTGCTACGTTGCTTACATTGTTCAACATCACTGTGAAATTCAATCCTATGTTGCCACAGAGCAGCAGACTAGCCCTGTCTTCTGCTCCACCAGATTTCTAGGACTACGTCTTTGTTTCTTTCTGGTTCCTCAACCCCAAACACCAAGTGCAGGTGGTGCACTCACTTAATCCTTGCCTGCAGCACACAGAGTTCTGGAGAGACACAGCCAGGCAGTGCATACCTACCTGTAGTGCCGTGGCTGGTGTGTCATGACACAGTTTAAACTGACATGATGTAGACAGAATTTCCAAAAGGGAAAGACCACTTCTTGCCTTTGTACCAGTGAATTTCATTCTTCTTAAAGGGAACATTTAAATGCTGCATTTAAGGAGCTAATCGCGCAAACAGAGAATAAGAATCATGGTTAAACAAGGGCCTGGCATGAAATCCTTGGATCTGCTCCCACTCACCACAGAGCATAAGGTGAAAGCATCTCCACAGCACCAGCTGCAGTCTGCCCTACCCATACCATCCCACACCCATCCTGCTTTTTCCTATCAGGTCCTACAGGCCAGAATATTTCCCACTGTTGTCAGTGCAAACAGCATACACCTGAAAGAACTGTCCCAGAGAATTGCTGTGACGAGATAGTTACAGAACTTTTCTCTTTCTTCTGGGATTCTGCATGGTGGTATTACCTAAGGCTTGTATCAACTTCTCTACAGTAATGCCTTCCAGAGTGGCATGTACCTTTGCTAAGGTTGGTGAAACCATCAAAGTCAATAGAGTTAAACCATTTAAAATCTACAGTTTTAGGGAAACACAAATCCTGCAAGTCAAATATATTTTTGCATAAACCTAGAAACAGTAGACATGCCTTTTAATTTAAGTGACACTACTGTTGCCTTTGTTCTGTGCTAATCCATACTGTTTTCACAATTTATCTGACACGGTTGGGCGCTGTTCACTAAGGTGTTTGTACCTAGTGCTATTTTGGTTTTGGAGTTTGGTCATCTTCTTCTCGAATAGAAGATTATGGGGGGATGTCATTCCATAACGGTTAGTATGTTTCATCTCTAAAAGGTCAAATTGTAATAATAAGTAAGAGTTGATGCTAATACTTCCTTATCTGAGGACATCCACTGGGTCCTGAAAAGAACTGATCCAAAGACTGTGATAAGAATGAAGTCCTACCATTGCCTGTTTTGAAACATATCATCTCAAAAATACCACATATTTTAAAGAGACTGTTGTCTCCACACTACACTTCAATTATTCATGCTAAATCAATTCCTGAAATATCTGTAATGATTCCACGTTAGAGACTCTGGTCAATTTACAAATTATTTTTAGGCAAAATGTGCAGCAAAATTCTTCCAAGCTAATTGCAAAATGTAGATGTGATTGACCTGGTATGAACCTAATCTGAGTACTTGCCTGGGCTGCTTATCTGCATCAGGGGAACAAAGGCTAAGAGAAGACAGGGACAGAATTTGTCCTGTAATCTGCTCCATTCCGGGCCCCTTCTCAGCTGTATTACAGTGGTAGGACTCAGGAGTGAGACTACGCAAACTGAGCTGGTACATGCCTTCTCAGCAGGGTGGTCAAAGTTAGTTTTTTTCAACTTCAGGGATTAAGAGGCAGGTTTGGTCCATGCTGGTAAAGGAAGAGGTCAGGGTAAAAAACTGGCATGGAAAGAAGAATGAAAGGGATGAAGACATCGGGGAGTCCAGGTTTTTGCTCCAGGTGCCAGTGGGGGAGCAGGAAGAGGAAGGCTACAGATAACATGGATAGAAGATGCTCTGGCCCCTCTTTTCTAGGTCTCTGTCTTAGACACAGTAGGGCAGCAAGATGGTGTTTTTTCTGCAGACCCCAGCAGACTGCCATTCTAAGAGGCTGCCTTATTTGCCTATGTATCACACAGGCATAAATTCAATCTGAACTCAGAAGACAATTCCTCCAATGTTTTTGCACAGCTTATGTCCTTAAATGTGTAATTGACTGGTGACTATTAAACCTGTGGTACTGAGTACGAGGTACATATTTAGCATGGAGGCCCAGACCATCTGGAATGAGTTGCATGATTTGATCAAGATGACAATAAACATCCAAGAGTAATTTGAATATCTCTCCCAAATTGCCCTAAAGAATAGTGTTAGCTTTTGGGCAGAGCCTTCAACGAGTGTGATAGTAACTGGTGAAATGGAATTGCTCAATGGAGATGACAGCTTTACTAAAGCAAGGAAACATGATGGTAGCCATAAAACAAATGTTAAAGCTCACTTACAAATTATACAAAGGAGAAAAAAGCTGGATCATCTGCATTAGCATTGTTGGCAGATGTTAATGCAATGTATTCTTAAAGAATTTCAGTGATGAAGACTACATGTTACCTCAGAAATTTATTCAAGGTCTTCAATATCCTGAGTGCGAGAAGATTTCCTTAATGTTTCTCCTTTATTTTCCTTGTTGCAAGAACCCTTCGGTTTTACGTAGTATCCTTCTCAATCAGTGATGGCTCAAGCACAAAAGCATAGTTATTGATCCCTGAGATCTAATCATCCAACTCAGACAGCACTTAGTCTCCAGAAGAGTCAGGTACTTCTACATGTTGTTTCTGCCGTGGGCAATTACTAGATAACCTACAGCAGGTAAAGCTTCTTCTTAACATCTGTTAGAAGATTCTTGTTCAGCTGTCTAAGGCATAAGCAAAAATATTTAAAACAAAGCCCCTAGTTCAATGAATTTTTTTGTTTGTTTGGCAGGGTCAAAAAGCAAACTCCTGAGGTTTTAAAAAACCCATCTATCCCAAGTTGCACATTACAGAAATGGGGCAGGGAAGAGAAACAGTCTTTCCTCTAGCCCACAACCTTGAAAACTTTGGTGGTTCAGATAAAGTGGAACCTGACTCTGAACCCGCACTGGTTTGCAAACCTCAGACCACCCCGACATATCACTAACACCCCCTGAAGACACTGCCTTGTGGGCTGCAAACGATCTGCGGTGTCTACACTCCATCAGGTTTCCCTACAGCAAAGCCCTGGAGATTTTAGCAATTTGGAAGGCTGAGTATGACCCAAACATTAGCTAATTTCAAAAGAGTACAGCGTGAAATATCGCCTGTGACTTCCAATAAGCAGCGTCTCCGAAGATGACTTCTCAGAACTGCGGAACTCTTTATGGGTGTTTTAGCAGAGATGGTGCTTGTAAGTAATCTCATTGCAAAGCCGCCCGTCTTCAAGAATACACTTACAGCACTAATTGTTTCCACAGAAAGTGGTGTTTAATGCAGCAAGATCCTCTCACTTCCCCCCTCCCTTCTTCCCCCATCTCGCTCGAGAGCATCTAGCTCTTCCCTTTATGAAAGCCACCTCATTCAGTCCTGAGACTCAGAAATTCACTGCAGTCACCAGCACCAGTGTTTCTCACTTACCATTTTCCATGAGTAAAAGAACGAAACACAATAACACAGAAACAGGTAGATAATTTAAAATTATTTATTATTCCCCCTCTGATTTTTGGCTGCAAGGTGGCTTGTGAAAGTGGCACAATGAGTAGTCTTTACTATATTTGCTGTTTGAAATGGTTTTGCAGGAGAATTTATCCAGCGAGAGAGTCCGATCTCAAACCAGTTTTAGTGGTGGTCTCAGCACGGTTACTCTAGATATGCAAAAAAAGGCGTCTAGAGCCATGTCTTTGAGCTATACATCTTTTTTTCTAATTAGCTATTCAGAGAAGGAGGACTGCTTGTAACCCAGGGTTAGGTCACCAGGATATTACTCCCGACAGCACAGACTCTGTATGACTTCGAGGAAATTACATTTCTTAAGGTTTGCAAAGCTGACTAGGGAGATCAAATCTGAATCCCATGCACATCTATAACTTCAGTTGCTGTATTTTCTTGATTTTGCTGTTGTTATTGTTGCCCTTATTATTTAAAATTGACCTTATGGTCTCCATTCAGACAGCAAGGCCCCTTACACTAAACTCTGAGAAGTCACGGAGAATGTGTACAAGTCCCTAAGCATAAGAGAGGACAGGAGACGACAGGTGAGTACGATGCAGAAGGGACCCCAGGCTGGTCAGCAGGCTAAGCAGTAGTCCCTCACATCAGTCATATACTGTATCAGAAGAGATTGTTTTAGGAAATATGTAAAGGAAGGAAAGAACATGGCTCTGTGGATGTTTAATGGCAGTTTTTCTCTGTTTCTCAGATTTTGCATTTTCCTCTGTTTCTCAGATTTTCCATCTGAAAAAGGACAGTAGTTGTCGGCCCTTGCTTTATAGAGGCTAATGTTGATTCAGTTACTGATATGCATCATTCCTGGAAGGAGAACAATGGTGGGTCTATAGGAATATCTTTATATAAAAACTCATCAACAATTCAGTTGGCCCTCAGAATTCAAGCCATATTATTTCTTTTTCTGGGAAACCTGGGTTATCTAGCAGCCACCTCCTATATTTCAGGTTGCCAAACTGATTCAGCATAGATGTTCATGGCTACAAATTCAGCAACTATTTGTTACAGATACTGTCTAATATTAACTTGAAAGTGACTCTTTCTGGGAAGACTCAAAACAGAAACAAACAGAAGAGGACAGATTCTTATGTGCAACTCTCAATAGGAAATGCTCGCTGAAAACTGCTTGTGGAAAAACAGCGTGCGTTCACATATAGGCAACCACATTTTACTTCAGGCTCTCCTTTCTTCTGTGCAAAGAGCCTCTATGGGTGACACACTGGTGTTGGGGAAACGTGGCTTCTTTCCGTCTACCGCGCTGCAACCAAAGAGCAGCCAATATGCTTGGAGGAAAACTTAAATTAAGTGCATTTGCCAGTTAGTAACCAAGGGATTTGGTCATAAAGGTAAACCTCACTTAGTGAGGCTAAGGAGGCAATGAATGACTCGGGAGAGGAGCTCCCTGTGTGTGCTCTGACCACGATGGGGAAGGCTCCTCTCTTGTTCTCTGCCCTTTGACTATTAACATGCCCAGAGTGGAAAACCTCAGTTATCCTCTGTGTGAATATGCCCTCTGCCTTTGTTCTTGGTTACCCAAATCATCAAAATAATTTTAACTGCTATTTGTCCTCACTTGCACCTCTTCTATGAGCTGTTGAAGTCAGCTAGGGAATAAATCACTTTGCCTCTGGGAGCAGGGAAAGATGTGGTGTTCATAAACATGGGAGACAAATCTTGCACTCTGCTTGCCAAGAGTGTCTTTGGAAGAGCCCCTTCGGCTGGGGCTGCGGTGAGCACCCACAGCCAAAACCAAAGCATTTTTGGCTCCCCCAGAATTGCCTGGGAACCTTGAGTGTTCAGTGCCTTCAGTGCCCAGTCCTCCCTTGACAGTAGATAGTTAACCATATTCCCGGTGAAAGCAGTGGAAGTTTTGCTTGTAACTTCCCCAGGGCATGACTGAGCCCTGAATCTACAGAATCAAAAGTTAAAACTCAACCATCGAGCAAACACTTGAGACACATAGGCAGGAGCTCTGTAAAAACATGATGCCAGGGCACCTGGTGTTCTGCCAGGGACAGTGTTTTTTCAGAAAGCAGCTTCATTTTTGCATACACTTTCCAGGCAGCATCACTGCAAAGTATTTACGCTAACCAGCTTTGACACCTGCACAGAAGCAGTTGCTAGTGAGTATGTGCACCAAGCCTACTTAAGGTTTAAAAACCGCCCAAAAAACCCATTTGTTCTCCCAAGTCCTGTACACATGACAAGGAGCTGGGGGACAAAATACCAGTGGGTCTCAGGTCAGCGTCAACCTGTTGACTTCCACACAGTCCCGCTGATTCACCAGCGTTCTGGTGTCAGGGAATAACAGTAGGGAATTGCACTCCTTGGAAAAACAGCAATATTGGCTTTACTGGACTGTAAGAGAAGGCGTAAAATGACTGCAAAGGAAATGCAGTGTTACCACCTCCTGTGATATGATCGGTGATTTCACTGTGATTGACATTTGCCATCAAGTCCCAGCACCACTCCTCTGGTAATGGCACAAAAGCATAAGGCCTGAAAAAGCCCTGAAAGCATGGGTCAAGTATCTCAGTGCTCGAACAGGAAAAGATAATTAGAAATTAAGTATCTAGCATTCATTAATTTTTTAGGAAAAATATCTCAGGGATTTTTTCAGTCTGACTCATAACTTTTGAATGCTTTGGACTGAACACAACAGAAATGGTTCATTCAGAGGAATTTGGTCATCTCTGAGGAAAACGCATTATTTTCGTGCTTAATTTCCTGAAATGCTCTCTTTAGCCTAGAAATTTGACCGTTAGTGCTTGGTCAGCAAATTCCTCTTGCTGTTCTTCCCTGCTTCTTTCTCTTCGTGACAATCTCTTCCTTTTTCCCCTGCCTGCTTTCCCTCTGACACAAAAGCCACGCTAGATATTGAGAAAGATAAGCAGGCATTCAGCGGCTCTGCCAGGGCACTCGCAGCTATGCTGCACGTGAGCCGCTGCCGCTGTGGACAGTTACGGCAGAGTGGGCAAAGTTTAAACCATGTTGACTCGGGTGAGCGAACAAAAGATCTCTGTAACTCTGCAGCACCCAGTAGGAATTAGTAAAGGGAGGTGGCAAAATAAGGGCTCTGTTTGTAGCGGCCAAGTCTTTTATTTAGCTTTGTGCAAAACCCTAAAGCCTTGATCATTTGGTGTTGAGTGGCTTTAGTCAAAAGTCTTTGATTTCTCCCTGAGATCACTTCTCTTAAGCTTCCTGTCTGATCCTTCAATGTTCTTCTCTAAGTGGAGATACACAACGTACTGCTGGCATAGAAAATACAGAATGAATTCTATCCTGCAAGGTAAGAAAGTGGGAAGATTTTACTTCCAGCGTGCTAAAGATCTCTATTAGAGGACGTATGAGCTTTCAAAGGATGTGAGGACCTCAAGGTAATTGTGTAGTCACCGCAGGGCTTGTGGTAAATGAAACATTCTGTGTTTTGTATGAGGAGGTGAGAGAAGGCAGCCCCTGTGGATCATATGACTGCAAAATGCTATGAAGTGTTTGACTTTAATGACATGGCTCATTCAGAGACAATGGACATGCTGGCTCAGGGACCTTCAGGATACGAAGAAATGCAAAAATCCAGCGATGTGTGGCAAAGTATAGCTAGGACTTGAAGACCACAACATATAGTTGTATACTTGATACTGCTATACCATCTTCCATTTGCAGGTTTCAAAGCATCTTGCAAATATGAAGTACTTCTACTCACTGTAAGGTAGGTAAGTATTTAGAGCAGAAGTGCAAGCAAAGATAGGAACCCTTGAGGATAAATGCTGTTCCTAAGAGATTGGACCAAAGAACTAGAACTTATTATTTCATTAGTCATTTAGCTCTCAACTTTAAACAGAAAATACAAATAAAAGAACATACTTCTGGTATAGAGCTACCAGGATTAGTTGCTCCATCACCTTCCTAGGGCTCAAGGCAAGGCTGACTGGCCTGTAATTTCCTGGAACCTCCATCTTGCCCTTCTTGAAGACTGGAGTGATGTTTGCTTTCTTCCAGTCTTCAGGAACTTCTTATGGTTTCCATGATGGTTCAAATATAATGAAGAGTGGCATTGTACTGACATCAGACAGACGGCTTCTACAGCACTCATGGCTACATCCCACCATGTCCCATGGCCTTGTGTATGTCCAGTCTGCATTTTGCCTAACTTGATCCTGCCTGTGATTGCAAGGGCCTGAGATGCCTGAAAGCAGATCTTACCAGCAAAAACTAGGACAAAGAACTCATTAAGTACCTCAGTCTTTTTCATGTCTCTTGTCACCAGGTCTGCTGCTCCATTAAGCAGCAGACTACATTTTGTCCTGTCTTCCTTTTGCAGCTGGTATGCTTGTATATGCCCTTCTCGTTGCCCTTCACATCCCTCACCAGATTCAACTCCAGGGGGGCTTTGGTTCTCCTAAACCAATCACTGCGTGCTCAGACAGTGTCTCTACGTTCCTCTGGGGTCACCTGGTTCTGCTTCTAACTCTTCTAACCAGATAGTTATGGGGCACATCAAAAGGCCAAACAAGCTCAGAGGCTCACTGAAATGTACACAGAAGGCTCTGATTTGCACAGAAAGACACATGGGTAGCTCTGAAGGCCACTGAAAGAAACGTGGAGAGATCTGGGGTGATCCAAGAGCCAAATGGCAGGGTCTGGGACACACAGAAAGGAACATGGACAACACTGAAGTACACTGGAAACTATAAAGAGGGCTCTGGGCCTGCTACTTTACCCATGTCATAGAATCATAGAACGGTTTGGATTGGAAGGGACTTTTAAAGGTCATCTAGTCCAACCCTGCTGCAATAAGTAGGGACATCATCAACTCTATCTGGTTGCTCAGAGCCCTCTACAACCTGGCCTTGAATGTTTGCAGGGATGGGGC
>Ga0181612_103537_pt1 | contig 16478 bp, 6 predicted proteins | sample HoacroProtozoa21_FD_119630 | JGI IMG/M metagenome (GOLD analysis project Ga0181612, IMG submission 119630) | Hoatzin crop microbial communities from Cojedes, Venezuel. Combined Assembly of Gp0051906, Gp0051904, Gp0051908
CTTTTTTTTTTTTTTTTAACTTCCTCTTTTTTTCCCACCTCCTTTTCCACCTTTGTTCAGCAGCTCTTTATACCCATTTAGCATGCACAGCATCCCATGGCAAGAAATTTCAGAATGGACTTACACACTATGCACAGAAAAACTTCTTTTCCTAGCTCTGAAACGGCTCCCTGTCTGTTTCACCTGATATCTCTTCTCATACAAAAATAAGGTGGCATTAAGTATTCATCTCCCATCCATACACCTGACAGCTCTTATGATTTTACAAACCTCTAGTATTAGCATCTGAGCACTATCTCTTTTCCAGTCTGCAGACTCTCATCTAGCTAGTTTTTCTTGCATGGAAGTTGCCCTATGGACGTCTCCTGCATCCTGCTGCCCCTCTTCATTCTTGCTGCCCTTCTCCGAAAGTTTTCCAGTGCTACTCCACTCGTTCTGATATAAGAAGACCAGAACCGCACACCATATTTAAGATGCAAACACACCACAGATTTAGAGAGTGGCCTAATGATATCTAGACCTCTCTCCTTACAGAGCAACTGATGATGTAAATTTGCTTTTTGACTGCTACTGAAGTATAGAGCTGATTGTCTTCATTAAATTACTGCTTCTAGTCCCAAGATCTCAGACCAGCTCAAAATATTTTATCATTACTGACCCTGGATTTCATCCATGTCCTGGATTCAGCTGGGACAGGGTTAATTTTCACAGGAAGCTGGGAGGGCACACAGCCCAAAGGGCTGACCCAAACTAGCAAAACAGGATATTCGACACCATGGGAAGTCATGCTCAGTATTTAACCAGGGGAGCTGGACAGAGAAGGGGAATTGCTGCTCAGGAGTATGCTGGGCATCGGGCAGTGAGAAAATTGCACTGTGTATCCCTTGCTTTGTATATTCTTTTTAGCAGTATTATTGTTGTTATTTCCCTCTTCCTTTGCTGATGGGTAAAGCTGCCTATATCCTAACCCACGAGTTTTGCCTTTGTCTTCCGATTCTGCTCCCCATCCCTGCAGGGGGGAAGGCATGAGCGAGTGACCACGTGGTTCTTTGTTACCAGCTGGGGGTAAAACACAACAATCCACCATTTTAAAGGCCACTTAGCTTTATAAGGGTCTTTTGCAGTTTTTCAGCCTGCCACCTTTTTTTTTACCTTCTTTTGCCCTGAATAACTTGGTTTCAGAAACAAACCTTGTCACCATGCTTCTGTTCCAAGCCACTCATGAATATGATGATCCTCCTGGGCACTCACAAAGATATCTGTGGAAATCCACTGGTGATTTCCAACACATTTTTCTCCTGGTTTTTTGTTTCTAACCATTCAAACAATTATTTACACAGCTGGCAGTCCTTCCCCTTAACCTGTGCCTGTTTAGTTCCTATAAAAGTTTTTTGAGAGGACTTTGAATAAAAAATTACCTTCAAAATTAAAGTAGAACAACACATCGTAAAATCTCTTTCATCTGCATCCTGGTTGCCTCCTTCAAAGGACCACAGCAGTTTAGTAAGACTTGACTCTGAATCACAAAAATGCTGGCTGGAAGGGATCTCTGAGAGTCATCCATTCCGACCAGCCACTAAAAGCCACAGTAGATCAGGTCAGCTGTAGCACTGTCCAACTAAGACTTGAAAGCCTCCACCAGGAGCGATGCCAACCCGCCCCTCCTGGCTAACTTTATTCAGTGCTGCACTACCCTCCTAGTGAAAAAGGTTTTCCTACAATGTCCAATCGGAACATTTCAGTCTGCAACCTGTGTATGTTAACCCCCTGTTACATGGTTTGCCACTACTAAGAACATCGGCTCCATCATCTTCGTAAACACCCATCAAGCAGCTGAAAGCTAATATTAACCTGTTTCTAAATCTCCTCTTCATCAGGGTCCACTTCACAGAAATCAATTCTTTCTCAGCATCTCCATCATATTTATCCAACATCCTTTCTAAAACATCTGCTAATCTAATTTTAACTAATCCATTTAAGAAAGAGGCTTATTGGTTTCTAGGCTCCCTGATTCCACATGAACACTTTCTACAACATGGCATCAAATTAGACATCTTCAAGTTCTGAACTGCTGAGACACTTTAAAGCAAGAGGCTACATGCCACAGTCTGTACCTGGTCTATTTCACTCTTCTGTTCCTTAGAAACTTGGGTAAGCTACATCTGGATCTGTTAAATTGGGAACATACAATTTGTGCCACAGTCTCTCCTACAAATGCTTTCAGCTGAGAAAGACAATCTCATAAGCCTCCCATAAGAAGGGTTCCAAAATAGGAACCACCCCACACTTTTCAGTGGTGAGCACATACACAGAAGAATTATTTTGTTTTCTGCCATGGCTTTATCTCAGATCGCTCATTTCATAATGTTACTAGATGCAGGCCCCACAGACTCTTCAGCTGGCTTCCTGCTACTGGTGTGGTTGAAAAAAGCATTTATTAATTTTATGTTTAGCCTGATAAGGGTACTTTTTTGTCCTATTTCCTTGTTTGAATGCAGCCACAGCTTTTTTTAAGATGTCCTCTTGCTTTTAATAGTCTCCTCTACCTTGTAATTTAGTTACACAGGCTTCCTCTTCCTAAGTCTTTTTCAGACTGATGGTAGTAGGCACTTGTGTAGAGCCTCCAAAACAGCATCCTGAAATAGCATCTCTGCCACCTACAAACATGTTACTCTTACAGCTGCCCTTTCAGTTTGTCTTTAAACAAACATCCCCATTTTTACATAGTTTCCCTTTTTGAAGTTGAGCATATTTTAGGAGCGGGGAGAAGAAAGGAGAATTTCAGGTTGTTTTTCTTGCATTCCTCCCATTTCCATTTCTGGCATTTCCTTAGCTTAGGGAGAAGAGAAAAGTAGAATATTAGTTTAGGCAGGAGGGAAAGGCAGAATACCTGTAGTGGTCTACAAAGCCATCTCACAAGTCTTCTTCCAGACAGCATCTTACAATCTCTCCATGGTATCACCATCTACCCACTGAACAAAATACAGTCTCTTACCTACCTTTTAGTCACCATCCCTCTGTAATCATCTACTGCCTCCGTTCAGCGTTTGTGCAGAGCCTAGCACAGTGGGGTCCTGGCTCTACCTTGCAAGCTCCTAGGAGATAAGGCAACACAAAAGAGAAATACTAGGCATTGAAGAGACAGCACATCAGCAAATCTCAGAGCATTATAGCAGTCATAAAACATCTGTCTTTCAAGACAATAAATTAGAAACGTAAGGCACTGAACTACACAGCGTGAACAAGAACCAAACCAAAAGAGGCAGGAAAAAAAGAACTGTTCTTTAAAATAACTGGTAGCTTGGGATGAGCACCAGACAAGAGAATTACTCATCACAGAATTACCAAAATCCATGGGACATATGAATTTGGGAAAAATCCTCACTGTAAAAATCTCCCTTGGTGCCCTAAACACCACTAAAATTAAACATGGCTAAAGTGTGGGCTGAAATCTGGCCCCAAGTGAAATCCATGACAAAATTCAGATGGGAAAAACTTTAGTATTCTTTCATCTTTCCATAAAAAAGAAAGTTCAAGAGACAAACACAGTTACTTCTAATGCCTCAACACAACACAAAAGATTTTCAAGAAAAAGAGATGCATCGTTAAGAACACTTTAAGACATGAACCCATTTTGTAAGAACGAAAAAGACACTACAAACACTCCAAAAGTATCATGCTTTTTTCTTTATTGAAATAAAGAAGGTACTGCTAATCAATCAAGTGTTATCTTTACTTGAAACAGCAAGACAGGAATCACATAGCAGTTGCCCGCTCTCAACACTTCAACAAAAAGATACTTCAAAAGTAAAAAACAATAATAGTCCATCCAATTTAATAATTTGTTTCTTTGACTGAGAATGTCTATGGCACAGAACAAATACACTAGCAATCAACAGTTCACCCTTGAACCTAATCAGAAACATGAGGCAAACACTCTGTTTGTTCACTTATATAAAGTGACTGTATTAGACAAACTGAAGTGCTTGAGGTTTTTTTCCAGTGCTTTACTGACCTATGAAAGTCTCAGGAAATCTTCTGAATGCATAAGCAGTACTGCATGAAAACATTTTATAGCAAGGAAACATCATACGAGCAAGAAGATCTCTCTAGGTTAGACAACGAAGATCTAGATTTATGTTTACCATGACAAAATTTCTCACGAGCCCCCTGCTCTCTATCACAAAGTACTTCAATTTTTTAGCATTTACATATTTTCTTCTAAATTAAGATTCAGATCATATGTGCACATATACACACCCCTCCATGAAATTCAGCCATATCAAATGCTGTTGCAGAAGTTGCCAAGAGCAGATTTAGACAGTGTTCTCCATGGCACAGGGATCAACCGAAGCTAAAGGATGGAAGGTCATCTTGAATTTCATAGTCCAAGGTGGCAGGTGAAACTTATATTGTTGAGAAAGCATTGCATCATCTTGTCTTTGCCTCCCACTTTTCAGAAAGGCAAGGACAAATTTAAATCTTGAAAGAGGACAGAGTTCTGCTTTTTATATTACAGCGTACCAGAGAATACTTGAAAACCTCAGTGCAACTACCCACCACACGTGCATGTTGATGACAAAGTACCCCGAGATGTTCAGTCTGTCAAGTAATTAATTGTAACTGTTACCATGCCGTAAGTTCTACAGACAACTACAAGCAACCCATGTCTAAGATGCACTGTGCTAGTGATTTATGTATGCACTTACTACACCAGAATGAGCAGCTGAATTATACTTTGAAATATTACAAAGAAGGCTGCATAGCTCAATTTTTCTAAACACAACTGACATACTAGTGCTTTCTATATGCACTTCAACCCGCCCACTGTCCCCTCACCACTCATTTCACGATTTGTATTTCCATATAAACATCTCAGGTTTTATTTTAGCAAAATAAAAGCTTTAGTAAGTTTATTCTGATCTTAAGAACTACCTAGACAAAACTGGAAAGCAGAGTCTGAATCCACCTTAATGATTTAGGCAAAACCTGCACACACACAAAAGCAAACTCTTAAAGCTTGGATTTCTAGAGATTCACATTTTGCTTCCCTTATACCTCCTAATATGGCAACACTGCTGTTCCTATGACTGTGGTGGCACTCTCATTGGGCACAATACAGTATATGCTGTGGGTAGGATAACACCAGAAACTAGCCTGAGTATTCACTCACTCAAGCTAAAGTTAGACTAACTCAGCCTATGCAGCCCACACCAAACCAATCTTATAGAAATTGTGAATTAGCCACCATGATCAGAAGACTGACTGCAAAAACCGTATCAATTTTTTAATTTGGGGGTATATAGCCGTGTTTTAGTTTACTTTTGCTTTGGATTAGTATTATTTGCTAAAGCAAAAAGTCTGTAGTGGTTGTACTCCCTGCCTCTGTCCCCTACCCTTTCCTTTCAAAATGAGATCTGAAATTGATGATCAGTTCCTAATACATAAACTTTCATGAAAACGGCCACACAAAACAAGAGACAAACTCACTTTCCAAGTAGCCTTTTTTCCCTACTCTGTGACGAACACAGGTACACAAGAGGGGAATTCAGCCATGGCATGTTTTGTTTGCCCAGAAGCACATTCATTTAAAAGAACAAGGAAAAAATACCTTCTGCAAATGGATAAAAATGTACATAGGTGTATACTAATGGAAGTTTTCCGGAACTCTTCACTAGATTTAATGATAAACACATAGGAGTGCTGTTTCCCACTGCTGTTAGAATATGGTACAGAAGTTGTTGGTATGATCAAGGAGTACAATTAAATCTGGAGGGGGCATGGAGAAAAGTGCACGTGCAGTTAACAGCCTTCACTGCCATACAAATACGGGCACCACTCTCTCATCTGTCTAGTATGTTTGGAGAGGTATTTGGCTACACACTGAACTGAGCAAGGAAATAACCAAAGCATGTCTAGACACCGGGGCTCGTCTGCGTGTTGAGACTTCCCACTCCTGTTGTAGCTGCACGGCAGTGCTCAAGGCAGCGTGCCACAGCAGCAGCCTCGCCTCACCCAGGCAGCTGGGAGCTTGCTTGGGCACCCAGGGTTTTCATACTACACCTCATGGCAACCACCACTCACCTAACAAGGCAAAAGACACTGAGAGGATTAAGAACACTCCTGCTCCACACTACTCCACCAGCCAGCCTTGGCTTTCGCTCCACAGGGATCACAGCGTGAGTTAGGCAAGCTGCTCCAAGTGACTTCTGCTGATGTTGGCGGGGCAGAAGTAAAAGTGTCAGCAGCACCACGGAGATGGGGTTTTCCCCACTTTAGTGCTCTTACCACCTACACACAGGAGAACTGAGCACATATAAGTAAACTTCATCTACTGCTTAAAATACCATTAAAAAAATTACTTACTTTTGTTGCTATCTGGCAGCAGGAGAGAAAATTATGTCAAAACTGAAAGTGTACGAAAATTGAAAGGGAGGGAGGGGAAAAAAAAAATCCTAATCAAAGAAAAAAGATACAAATATTCTCCCTCCTCTTCCCTTCCTCCAAAAAACGCCTGTATTATGCAAATATATCCCACTTTCAGGGATGAATCAAGGATGAATGGTTAGAACAGCTGCTATACACAACCTTGTGCTCCTTCTACAAAAACTAACATTTCTCCTTGCAATGGATGCTAGATAATATTACTACTTATTTCCCTCTTTTCATGCTGAAGAGGTCCTCACATAAGGAAAGAGATCTCATTAAATCCAGCTTATTTGCTGGACTAAAGAACAGATGTGGAAAGATGGCAGTTATTAAGCTAAATCTAGGCATAAGGACCATGAAAGAAATAGGAATGCCCTTCTTATAAAGCTGCATTTTGTTTATATGCCTTCCAAATCACAATATTGAGTAAAGTAAAACCAAAACAAAATAAATATAGGAATTCTTAGGGAAAAAAGCAGAACAAAATCTAAATCAACAAAGTTGTTGAGCATGTCCCAGCTGCCACTGTTTGAGACCACAGAACCAGCCCACACAAGTGCATCCCAAACAGGCAGACGCACGCTGCAGAGCAGAAGGTCCACGTATGGAGCACTACACCCACTCCCATACTCCTTCACGTGCAGAGCTGGGAAATGTCCAGGTCTCCACAGAGGTGTCTTCTGGTTCAACTCAGAAATCACATCCAGACAAAACAGGAGCAGTACCAGTACTCCCTTAAGCTCCAGTATGGTTCTTGCCTTACTGAACACAAGCTCCAAGCCATGAAGAATCGTGGGCATCTGCACACACGTACACACGCTCCCACGTGCAAATCACGTAAGCAGTATATCTGACTCATCCAGAGTTTGTCAGGCTTACTTCATAGGCATGATAAATCCAGCATAATCAGAACACAAGAAACAGCCCATATGAAGATCATCTTTGGATAAAGAAGAACAAGAACAGTCCCATAAAGCAGACTCATTGCATTTGCTGTAACACATGCCAATGCCCAGCAGTATGAGCCTTGGCCATATTCTGCATATTGACAGCTATACTGCTGGCCACGGTACCTTTTCTCCATTTTTTTCTGAAAGGGAAGGTCCTGACAAAGAAAATTAATGAATTACCCACAGCTTTAACTCTATCTGTAGTATCACTTTACTCTTTGCTAGGCCAAAATACAAATAAATGTAGAGACTGGTGTGCCAGGATGAGAAATGTATTGCTGAGAGGAAAGCATAGATCAGCATATCTGAAGTCACCAGTCAGACAGAGTTCTCTGGTTGAAAATTATAAAACAGGATGACATAAATGTTATGTTGTTGTGCAGGGATTTGACAAATAATAGTTCATTAAAAACTCCTGAACTTGCCCTACTTACTTGCTTTAACTTCATCTAGGTCAAAGTGACAAGACATGTTAGCATAAATTTAACCTTTTAACTAACCACCACAGATTTATAGTCCAAGAGCAGCACTTAGTTCTTGCCAAAAACCACCACGATTCCCAAAATAGTAATTTTTAAAGTACAATACATTATTAAGACTGCTGACAGAATGAACAGTATTACCCAGTTTCAAATGGTAGAGATGGAGAAAAACAGTAATAAAGGAGAAATTATTGTGGTCTTGCTCCCACTGAAGTCATGTTTTTCATGAAGACTTCAAAGAGCAGGAAAAACATGGCCTTTATCCAATTTTCTGCAAATTACACCACTGAGTATTTTTATTTAAAATAAATCAGTTCTGATACAACTCTGATCTCCTTCAGTCCGACAGCAAAACTTCTTCTGAAAAGTGTATATTCTCGAGCGTGACTTTATACTTGTACTTTTCTTGGTCTTTGACTGAAGTCTATAGGACATTTCAAGTGCCTCTGTTGCCAGTGGTATTTGCTATCCATGTATCTCCAAACTCTTACATGGTTTCCTGAACCTCAAGGTCATTGGATTGATTATCCAGACAGTCTTCTCTAGTTCCAGGATACTGACAAGAATAACATCTTTCAGCACCTTTCAGCCAAGTTGTGTTAGTACTGACAACACAAAAGGCTGAGAGTTTCATGACCAGAGAAATCAACTTCATTATGAAATTATTAAACACTGTAGCATAATGTACACAAGATTTATTTGTGTGCATGTGTTTGTGCATAAAAATCAATGTTTCTAGCATTTCTGGGTGTCCTTAAGATGAAACTCCATAGATGTGTTGTGTCATTTTTTCTTTTCCTTTTTTCTTTTTTACTGGGAGGGGGAGCAGATTGGGGAGGGTCGTTTTTTTTTTTTAATATGGCAGGAAGGATACCATACAACAATCTTCTTGAGAAATCTCCTTTCTTCCCCAAAATGCAACACTTTACTGCTTCTACCTCCTCTACAATTATCACCCGCAAGAAAAATAGTCTCAGCATCACTCCACCCACCCTGATAAGAGCAACTGTCCATGGAATAAAACGTTATTCTTCTTCTGGAATTCTGCCAAGTAATTTCACATCCTATCTAACTGATTCTCAAATTTAAGTTGCACCTCAAAAGTGATGTCAGCATGTAAATCTTAAATCTTATTGATCACCATGTAAGTTCTTCAATATCTATGCCAATTTAGGTGAAACAAACAAAACATCTATGAATTTACTCCGCATGAAACCACACAGTTGCTCCCTTTCTTTCATTAACCAGTATATGGCTACTTTATTTTCCAAATAAGGCAAGTAAGCGAAGAAAGGTAAAATCAAAACTATGGGTATCATGGAATGGAAATCCTGAGAAAAACCATCTTCAGATATGTAACTATAAAATAATATACTACGTTTTATCTGACCTTTTACAAAGCCAGCAAACTTTTTCAATCTAGTTTTAAAAAATTCAAGTGAACCTTAGATGATGGACACCCTTTAGAGAAAAAAAAAGCCCACAACCCTCAGGAAAACCCTGGGGTTTATTTACTATTCTAAAAGACATTTTCTGTACTGCAGGATACCAGCTGGTATATTTTCTGCAGCATACTTAATTCAGAGACATCTGCTTGCTAGCAGACCAAGGATGAAGCTTGGGGTTATGAGACCTGGATTATATTGCTGGCTCAGCGACTGATTTGTGGCGCAGTACTGAGAACCTTGCTCTGGCCCCAGTTCACTATTATAAAATGTGAGGATGTCCTTTAACATATCCCAGTTTCTTGAAATAAAATGAAAGTTTTTATACATCTCAGTGAACTGCATTGTGAAAACTGCCATTCCAATTAAGAGTGAACTCCTGAGTATAGTGACAATTTCAGGAAAGCTTTATGGTTGCATTCTCTCAGTCAGAAAGCCCAGCTGCCTTCTGGAGAAACAGGACTGAACAGATTCATGTAGGTACTGCAGATGCCAAATAATAACGAAAAGACTAATCCTGAATATTGCAGCTGCTGATAATGCTCGTTGCCTAACAATGCAGAAAGTATTACACTCACTATTGCCTACAGCATGCACTGCTACAGAGGAAAAAAAAATAAATGATACGTAGTCTGGGAGAATCCAAGATGATAATTCTGAAGAGGAAATAACTCGGTGCATTCAGCTTGAGGTTATGAGGAAAGCTAATATGCAGCAGGCTTCCATAATTGTGCAGCTGAAGTAATAATACCCCAACAAAATGCCCTTACAATGTACAGTGTTTAACAGCTGTGCCAGTTTTCACGCATGTCTGCTTATTCCACAAGCTGGCTTATCCACTTTGTTAGTTTAAATGATCCAAAATGATTTAAAGAAATCATATCCACTACATTTCAAAGACAGGAGACCATATTAAATCCCAGATAAGTCTATTAATTTTAATTGTGATGTATCCAGAAAAAAAATAGATCTGTAGTCTGCTTTTCCAAATGGGGGGAGAGTTCCTAAACAATACCGGGGCCGGAGGGAAGGGTGATGCAACACAACAATAAGCTTCAGACAGTTTAGGTTCCTAGCCCAAATGTATTGGAATCATTTATGATATAAGAATAAGGAGACAATTAACAAGTTTCTTTATCTACAGCGCTTTCATATTCTGCCTCAATTTTTTTTGGCTTAGACTGTTCTCCTTCAATGATGGATGCTTTCCCTTGTTCCACTGCAGCATGCATGAGAGAAAGACAAAACTTAACATATCCATCGCCACAGCCAGAACACACAGCACAGCCCATCTGGTACTGTAAATCACAAACTGATAGATGCTCCCCCCTTCCCCCAGCAAGCTTCTTAGCTCTTCTACTCTCTCATCCACACAAAGTCGAACGCTGTGGGTTTTGTTTTGGTTTGGGTTTTTTAGGTGGTTGTAGAGATAGCAAGAATACGGTGGTTGTGATCTGGACATATTCCAAGACTTGTCTGAAATATTCTTACCCAGGGCCAAATGTTTTCCCCATCAGCAGTGAAAGCACTCAATGCTTTGGCATTCTTCTAGCAGCCTATCCCTCCCTTTGCCACCCAGCATGCATGCACACTCCCATTGCCCTGGCTGCTCCAAGTGCTGAAGCAATCACAAATGCCTCAGGCAAAGCAAAGATACAAAGGTAAACACTTCAGTCCTGGCCATCATCCCAGGGAGGACACACATAATAATTTCCAAGCTCCTCCTCAACAGATTATTTTTTTCCTCGTGTTCAGTACTAAAATTAAGGAAGGAGAAGAGTTTAATGTACTAGTAGGAACCCTGTCATGAATTTCATTACAACATCTAGTTCATCATCAGCTGTTTTTAAAAGCAAACATCTACTATCCCCTGCCATGCCCTCAGCTTAAATGACAAAGCAGGCAGCAGATCCCAGAATTATTCCGTACTGTGCCCTGAGCTAACTTCCTTTCACAGCGCTTCTCATCCTCCTCCAGTATCTCCAGTCTTCACCAAATCTATGCTTACTTTCCAGTGGCATGTTACATTCCCTTTTTTTTTTTTTTTTTAGGGTTAAACCACTAAGTAGAACATGAAGTACATGACTGCATTCACCACACTGATGGTCCTATATGTTCACCTCAGGCAGCAGAAGAAGAACATTTGGATGTAGTTTTGCTCCTGTATTTCACGTCTGCTCGAGATATCCATTTCGTGTAAAAAGATAACATAGAAGAGAGCAAGAGGTTTTGGTAGCTGGTACTGGGGATGATCTACAGTTTTCGTACTCAAGCAGTTGGAAGAACTTCTGCAGAAAAGTACACAGAGACATTAAGCACCTTATCCTGAGGGATGTTTAGTAAAATGCAATTTTAACTTCAGTATCTGATATTTGTTCTCATTATCTTTGACAATTCACCAAGCAACGCTTACAATTTAGACGTTAATTCACAAGTTAATAGTATGAATCAGTAATACATAAAGAACAAACTGCAACAAGCAGCCAAATAAACAGGAAATAACTATTAGAAATGCCTTTAGGAATATCCAATAACTTGAACTGTGACACAGAAGATTTTGCTTACTAGGACAGGATGGGAGGATGCATGTCTTGTCTGCAAGCACTTGTATGATTCCACTGTTTCTGATTGCTTGTAGTTATATCAGAAGAAAAAGGCATTTGATTTAGAACGTCTACACCAAAGCAAGTCCCTAAAATTTTCCTAGAACAAGGGCAGAAAATAAATAGCACAAACAAGGAGAAGAAAGAACTAAGACACACCCAGCCTTGATATGGAAATCCTGATGTTAGGACTGGTACTCCCTTCAGAAATACAAACAAGATTGCTGGAAAAGTTGCCATGTTGCAAAGTTCTCATTCTCCCTCAAAGGTAAGAGAACTTGAAACAATGCAACAAAGCAAAGAGAAACATGCACTGCAGATAAATCTGTGCGATAATCATGCTTTGTCTAAGATAAGGTTCAAACTCCACCACTGACTACATATATACACTTGGTGCCCATGATGAATTTGCCAGTGCTTATTCTCTAACTTTCTACACCAAGGTCTGAACTTTTTTGAAACAAATTAATTTGGCTCCCACATTACAGTGTGCTGGAGGCAGTATTGATACATAGAGATTGTAAATGAAAATTAGACCACACAGAAAGGTATACTAAATTATCCCAGATATTTATGTTAAAATGGGATTTAAACAGAACAACATTAAAGTAACAGGGTAAAAAAAAATACATCCAATTTTGAAAATAACTGTAGTATTTTACAACCATTACCACAGACTAGATGAAATTGAAGAAAAAATGTGAAAGCATCCAGAAATGTGAAAGCGCATTTAAACTCCCAGACCACTTCAAATTTCTTGCTTTACTTACGCTGGGCACTCAATCTGCATATAAATAATGCTTGTAGCTCCAGATCAGAAGCAGCTGCATTTTAAGAACATTTCATGTTTCTTCAATTTTTTTTCATTGTTTTTCTTACTTTGATTCTCTCAAGAAAAAGATTTTATGGTGAAGCCACTGCTTTCACAAAGATATGGAATATCACAGAATGGTAGGAGTTGGAAGGGACATCTGGGGGTCATCTAGTCCAACGCCCCCGCCAAAGCAGGGTCACCTACAGCAGGCCGCACGGGACCTTGTCCAGGCGGGTCTTGAATATCTCCAGAGAAGGAGACTCCACAACCTCCCTGTCGTGGTTAGCATGGCTGCCCTGAACCAGCACAGCCTGCAAGAGGGGGACGGCCGCGGGCACGTGCACAGCCGTGCTTCCCCGTCACCGCGTATCGCTCAAAGCGGGACTGCGATCCTGCAAGCTTCCCCACACTCAGGCTGCTGGAGAATATCAACTGCTGAACAGTAGCAATGTGACATCTTCGAACATAGCAAGCTCTGTATATATTTGGCTGGAAAGCCAGTAATTCAGAGTGAATCGAGTTTATAATATACATGTGTCTGTTCGTCTAAGTAAAGAATACCATGTTTGTGTAACAGAAAAACAAAACCAGGATTTTGTTCTCACTTTTTTTTGGTATGTGACATTTTGGAATAGAATAGAATTGAAAGAAGTTTTCCTCTGCTTTAGCTACCAAACATGAACGCTCTAGAATTCAGATAGTAGTTGACTTTTGGGAACCCGGTGCGTTGTGGGTCTGATCTTTAATTCAGGCCAGTTCTGGTTTAGTGTGTTGTTTTGGGGACAGGCTTTGAGCTGTGGCCTGCCTTTGGAAATGAAACCCAGGTGAGTTTCAGATGTCGCAGATGGGCAGTAGAGTCCTGCTTCTGAGCTGTTGTTTCTTCATAACATGCTGTTCTCGGGGGGAAGGGAAATTTCTGACTTTTAAAATTATTCTCATAGCAATTCTTATTGTTTAATTCTTACTTATATTTAAGTACTTTTCATCATTAAGTCTAACAAACTACCAGGAGCCTGAAGTTTGCTGGGAACTTGCTTAAGAAAATGACTTCATGTGTATCTCTGCTCGTTGGTATTTTAGAAGGCAATTTAGACAGTGCTGGAGGGAGAAGACAGTAATACTTCAAACCCCGTTTGAATTTCAGTCTTTTCTGTAAGATGAGGAGAGTGATTCCTCCCTTGTTGAAATGAATAGTCCATCTGCCTGTCAGATGTTCAACAGCTGGACCCTGAGTGGACTGCGAATAATGGGAAGATCCTTCGATCTTAGGGATCATTTCTTTTTTTTTTTTTTGAAAGTACATCACTAGACCATAGGTTTCATAATGGCTGTCTTCCCTCATGCCTGTTCCCTGTATCACACAATCTATGCCTTATGGCTTCAGGAATGCTGCCACACAGAATACAAATTTTCCTGTTATGTGGTGAAATCAAACGCTGCATCTTTTTGCATTGAAACGGATGCAAGATATTTGGAATCCTCTGGAATCCACACTCAAATTCTGTACTATGGCCAATCCTGACAAAAGCAGTCCCGCGTTCCTCCGGCTGCTGTGTCGCACGTGGCTGGAGAAGCAGCTGGTCGTGCCGAGTGCCTGAACCCGTTACTGGTGATGGGGACCGTGGGCCAGTTTCTTCAGCTCTGTGTGGCAGTAGGGAGTGTGTATGGCAGGAGCAAAGCATAAAATACAAGGCATTTGCATTTATGATTTCAGGGCTATAGCTTTTTGTAGGCCAAATAAGGATTCTTCATTTAAGAGGATTTATTAAGAGCCAATTTGAAAAAAGAGTTATAATCTTCTATAATCTTGTTACAGTCTGAAAATATATTTTCCGCATAGTGAATCTGTTTGAACTTTTTGTGAATGAGAGCGGCTCCTCTCACTGGAGAGGTATTTCTGACCACTCTTGCTTCCCAACCAAAACCTCTCGTGCTACCTGATGCCCTGAAAGCATGCTTCTCTGGGTTGGTTTTCTTTTGAGGATTTGGCTTTTCCAGTCAGTTACATGGGTGCTGCGTCTGAGTGCTTATTATAGAGTGAAAGAAGAGTTGAAGTGAGATTACTAGTTTCCTTGCAGTTAAGAATAAAAGCTGCAAGTTAGAGATAAATGTGCAGAGCAAACGCATGACCTGCTAAGAGGAAATGCAGACAGAATATGCCATTATTTTTTACAGACCATTTTGAGGAGTTGTTTTATTGCTGTCAATGACCTGTTCTCGACCTAGAAAGACAGAAGGCTTTCTCAAGCGCTGTTTCCATATGCAATGCTGAAAAAGCTTGCCACATCACATTGTCAATAGATGGCAAAAGTGCTTTTCATTTAAGTTCTATCACCTTGATTAAATCCGTTCTTTCATGTTTTCATATAGGTTGGTGAGAACAGACTAACTAAAATATTTCTTTATCATTAGATGTCAGTCACTGGTAATTAATGAATTATACAAATAAACGAATAAGCAAAAAGAAGGAAAAAAAATCGATCGTGAAATTCATTCACACGTCAAGGAATACTGCCTGCAGAAATGAATTAAAGAAACTCTGCAGTTTCTCTCACATGAGGAGTTATTGTTGCCTCAGGGCCAAAATATTCCTATTATCTGCTGCACCCTAGAGAACGAGCCTGCTAAAGCTCTTTTAGTATTTGTCACAGGAGGACTCTGAATTTCATCCTGTCCATATTCTGCTTATTGTATTGTTTCCTGCTGCACATTTATTGTGCTTTTACCTGATTGAATTTTGCCTCTGTCAGATCAAATATCCCATTGCCTCAGAAAATTATTACGCAGGCAAATAAACTCTTGTGGTTTAGGAAATTCTTCTCCTAAATTGTATTCCACCCGCTTGATCAAATAATTCTTTCTTTTCCAATCCATTCTCATAAAGAATCTCCCTCCTTGCTGTTTTCGCTGTTCAGAACTGTGCACGGTTGCTGTGCAGCATCAGCTCTTGCTTGTCTTCCCACTAGGTGTCATTCAAGTGATGGCTTTGGTAACTGTGGAGCCTACACTGTCGGAATCAACCCGCAGATGCAATTTGTCGCTTCAAAACCATTGTCTGAAACACTGAGATGTTGTATCTGTTAGGATGTTACCTTTTCCAGAGCATCCAAGGTAAAAACGCAACAAATGTACAAAATGTGTGCATTAAGTGATCTGTCTAAATCAGACAGCTAATCGCATGTTTGTGTTTTATGGAGCTGTTGGGGTCTCGAGTCTGCTAGTGAAAATCAGTACTCATAGACAATTCGGATTCAAACTGCGCTCAGGAAGATACTAATACCATTTACACTAAGTTGTAACAATGACAGAGTGCACACGGGGAAGCTTCTAGAGAGAGAATCTCTGAAAACATCGCTAAAAGACCACCATCAAGGCAGCACTTCCCACCACAGGACAGTGCCTAGGCAGTTCCCTGCACTTCTGTTAATCGGCTGGGAAGGTGCACTGGGGAGTGCAGTCACCCGACAGCAGGCAGCGTGGTCAGTGTTTCGGGAGCTGAAGGTGATGCTGGCACCTTGGTGGGAAGTGCAGGGCTTGGTGAAACGGAGTCAGCTATGCCCCTCTCTGCCTTGCTTGCTTTGTGGAATTCAATATTTTGCTCTAGTGAAAAGTAATTTGTTTTCTAGCTCTTTCTGCACAGTCAAAATACAGTCCCGTGTTTCAGTCAAGCAATTACAACACAACACTGCTTTTATGTGAATGTTTTATTTATGATTGGGATGGAGCTTTCAGAGCAAATCTTATCATCTTCTCCA
>Ga0181612_113683_pt1 | contig 16478 bp, 7 predicted proteins | sample HoacroProtozoa21_FD_119630 | JGI IMG/M metagenome (GOLD analysis project Ga0181612, IMG submission 119630) | Hoatzin crop microbial communities from Cojedes, Venezuel. Combined Assembly of Gp0051906, Gp0051904, Gp0051908
AGTGCATAGTTACCAATCATAAGGGAATATGGGGCGCGTGAACAGTGCGTGATTTATATCTGTAGCCTATCCGAATAAGCGTGATCGCATGTACAGATATGAAAAATGTATATAACCATGCAAGCGTAGCAATAAAGTGAACCAACTGTACATTGCATCAATGTGTGAGAGTCGTTCCTGTCCCTGCACGGATACTGAAACTCGGCACTGGTGGGTACTGATAAGTAAAACCACATGTGCAGGAATCCATAGCTTCTCACTTGTTTGTTCAAGTCTAACAAACTTGTTCAGCGTAAAAAAGAAAAACACTAATAGCTTTGGATTTCACTTTTTTTTTTCTTCTACTTACCCACCCTTTGAAGACCTGTTATAGGGAAGAATTAGAGTGTTATAGCAGATGTGTCTGAGGACTGTATGCATAAAAGTCATTTAGTAGACACATTATATAGTGTAAGTAATTAATTTGGTAAAAAATATTATGTAGAAGTAGTAAATGGTGTATTTCTCTGAAATTAAATTTTCTTCTTTAATAACATATTTTAATAATGTCCCACTTATAAAATTATTAATGGGGCCTGTGAATGTCAGTAATTAAGCTTAAGGCTTACTGAATGAATCCTTAATGTGATTAATTTTTATATTTGAAAAAACTGTAGAATAATTGACTAATTATTATAGTGGATTTATGGATTTGCTGTACTCATCAGTTTACTTGGAGTAATAAATATAGGGTTACATAGATGATTCTATAGCATTCTATAGAGTTTTATAATCTTTTCTATCTTATCCCTTTTAATCTTGTGCTATTTTTTTTAAATTTACTAGAAATTAAAAAAAAAAAAATGTTACCCCTTTTTACCCCGTTGTGTCAAAAGAGCTGAAAATGAAAATGTAAGCTTATGGAAACTGATGATATTTCACTTTTCCCTTCATTGTCATTTTTTCTTTACAGGAAAGATGGACAAAGTAGGTAAACAAAACCCTAGCAGTTTAGTTTGGAAAAAAAGTTTTTATTTTGTTGTAGAAATTATCACATTTTTCATCAACTCTGTTTATGTTTTTTATATTTGTCAGCTTCAATTCTCTCTTTTTTTTAAATTATTAGACCTCATCCAACCTTTTTTTTCCTAGATTATTAACATCCTGTGTACCTGTCAATCAAAGAAAGTGAGGTTATATTCACATTCTGTTCTGAAGCCTCGAGGTGCAACAATTTCTTTTCTCCTTATGTTAGCGCATCTGTAGTGTGGTGTGTCAGTGATGAACTGAACATCAGGTACCTGAAGAAATGCTCAGCTCAGGCATCCCTTTGCTCAGTCTACTGTCTTGAACCAGTAAATATTGATTGGGTGCTCCTTTCACACCAAACTTCAACTTTTAATATTTGCTATAGCTATTGTGATCATGAACACATCCATTTTTCTTAGCCTCTCTCTGATCCTTTTCAGCTTTATAGTCTTTTCCACCTCAGAATGGTATATTTAGTCTTCAGACCTGCCCCTGAGTAAAATAATCTTTTATTCGTCGACTTTAAGACTAGAAAGGACCTGTGCTATCTGGTTTGTAGTCCTGGTTAAACAAAGGTCGTGGAGCATTACTGAATTAACTCCTTACCTTGAACTACAATATAATATTTCATCTGGTCGTCAGATGTCCTATTACAGGGAACTTGCTAGCGCTGTTGGGAAACAGCTCCTCTTGTGGTCAACTGCTGCTGTCACTGTGAAAATTTTCAAGCTCTTCTATGTCACTGTTGACTAATAGCTTCAAGGATCACTTTATATTTGCTCTTCTGTTTTGTCCGAAGAGGTTCGGGTCAAACCACCTTGTGACTGGCTTGGGTTGGTAGGTTTTGCTTCAAGTGTCTGCTAGATGAGGTTTGTAGAGCTTCTGTCCTGGAAGGCACCATTAGAAATCCTCCCCTCTTCTACTATTACATTTGAGACACATCAGATAGCACTTATTTCATTATTATAATGGTTGTCCAATTAAGCAGTGATGGTTCTACATTTATTGAAGCAAAATCAAGTAAAATGCCTTGTATCAGTGGTTACCTTTCCCAACTACAAATCTTGTTAGAAAATAAATCAGTTTGAAATGAGCTGGTTTCCAAAAGCTCATGTTGATTGGATTCATCAATTCAGTTATGTATTATTTGAACCCATAATTTGCTAGGATTAATCTCATGGTGATGAGCCAATAATTACTCAGGGTGTCTCATTTAGCCTTCTACAAAATGGCTTATTCACTTAGTTTTGATCTTCTCAACCTTTCCTGTTGTTTTGCAGCTCAGCAATGTAGAAAGTTTTTGAGCAGTTGTTCTAAAAATTTTAGATGCAGAATTTAAAAATGTTGATCGGAGCATTTCTAATTAAATATTTCTGTCTTTTTGTTTTATTCATCCCTTTACTTTTTTCATCTGATTGATAGGAGAATGGCAGTACTGGTATGATTGTGTCTAATACACTTGGAGAGTCTATGTTTCTATTGGTCACTTTCCTATCCACTACTTAAGCTTATCTTCTTTTTATTTTTTAATCAATTGTTTGCATCATCATTTCTAACCAATATTTTTAATTTTTATAATTTTAGACTTGCATTTATATGCTTATATATACAGGGATATTAATGTAGTATACATGTGTAATTCATGTATAGTATGTATAATAAGGTATATTATATTTTAATTTTATGTATTAAGAGAAATATATCTATGTTTCAATTTTAATTCTGTTTTTTTTTTTTTAATTTTCAGGTGGGTTTCTTTTGTAACTGTGATATGTTAAACAGCTATTAAAGCATTCTTCAGCCATTCCCCACCAGAGTAATTCTATTTTTTTCTATTTAAATTCCTTCTCTGAAGTGCCTTGTCTGATAATTATTCCCAGTTCTTATCTGGCAGCCACTATGCATATACATATATACGTATATGTATTTGTATGCAGGGTGTGTGTGTGTATATATATATATATATATATATATATATATCTTTTTCTAACAGAAAGTAACAAAAGTAACCAAGGCATTTTTGTAATAAAAATAAACAGGCATAACCCTAGCAAATTAGGATTTTTTCTATGCTTAAAAAAAAAAATTATTACTTTCCCGAAGGACAGAAGTTAATCCCATATCATTCCCCCCACTGATATAGTATAAACAAGATCAAATCATATTATCTAAACTGAGATGGTTAGACATTATAGAGATTATCAGTTTGCTAAGAATTGAAACTTAAATTTCACCTTGGTGGGTGTAGTAGCATGAACTGTTACTCTGGAAGCGGCAGGAGAGACATTTAAGAGCATGAAGGAGGCTTAACAATAGCTTTAATAAATTCTGTATAGTTAGATTGCCCTTAATTAGCAGAAAAAAATGTTATATTTTTCTACTTCTTGCCGTCCTTAATTTATGGGCTCGTTTTTGGACATATATACGGAGTGAAAACTTTGTGTACTTCATTTTTTCTTTGTTAAAAATGCACCTATAATTCTCTCATAGTATTGTAGGTCATGTACAGGGCATGATTATTCTAATGAAATGGAAGTCATTTGACCTTCAGCGTCACAGAATTTAATATGCAGCTGAGACATAGATTAATGGCCTGATAATACATCCCATTTAATGTCCCATTCCTTAAATTAAGCAGCCCAAGCATTTGTTGGGAAGCTATCCAATAAATAAGTGAAAGAAGCAGCACCTGTTACGACTGGTTAAGTACCTGATACTAAAGTATGTGTATATAGAAAAGCTGTCTTTGAAGTTTAAATGCTGTTTCAAAATCAATGCTGTGCTACAAGTTTTCTAGTAGCCAGGACTATAGAGAAGTTCCTGAGGTTTTAGTCACAATGGGTCAGATAAAGAAGGAGGTATCACTCTAAGCATTGCATGAAAAAAAATAACCGTGAATCTGATGTCTGCACATTCCATAAAGACCCTCAAAGAGCTGAGCAGCGTTCGCTGTCTTTTAAGTAGAGACTTGCCCTGGTGGGTGCTGCGCTGCAAGAGAGCCTCTGGCAGCCTGGGGCTGCTTTGCAGATGGATGAGAGCTCCTGGAGAAGCGATGGGGCAGGGGGATGTGCCTGGAGAGGGTGGTCCTGGCCTTGGACCAGCAGAGGAACTAGGTCCTGCCGTGCCTTTGCCTTCCTCCCCTCTGCCATTGCTGTCCCAGGGAGCATCACATTCTCTCCAAGAGGCACATGACCAACAGATCCTTCTGCCAGCTGACAGGGAGGGCTCTAAGGCTGCATGTGTCCCGTCGTCCACACTGCAGAAACCCCTGCTAGAAACGTACTCCCAAGTAAATGTATTTACGCTACTCATTTAACAGATATTCTTACATATTGTTAAAACTTTTTAATATCTAAGACCTCAGCTCATGAGGGCTCCACCAGGACCTTTATTAATACCTACTTAAGAAAGAAGCTCTAGACTAGGATCTAGAGTATTGGGTTGAAATATATGGAACAGTGTTTGTTCATTTTGTTCTGCTTTCCTTGAAGATTCCTATCCTTTTCTGCTTATTGTTGTTAGCTCTTGTTAAATGCTGGCCGTGATGTTGAGAGGTTGTGGGTTTTTTTTTCCTTCATATGCATCTGTTCAAAGATCAAATTTAGAATCTTATAAATAGCACTAAGCTCGTCCCTGTTGAAGCAAGAGGATATTTTAGGTGTACTCCAACTTGTAAATTCAACAGACTGGAGTTTTCATCAAATATTTTAAAAAGTAAGTAACCTTAATTCCCAGTTCTTTTGGAAAATAAGTTTATCTTTCTACTACACAGATTGTAGCATACCTGGTTAAGTTATTATTTAATTCCTTATAGTGACAGCAAAGAATATCAGAGACTTACTGGAATTGAATTGTTGGGGTAGAAGTACTAATTAAAGTTTTTTAAAACATATTCCCTGTAAAATCTTTATTGAACAAATGCATAACTGATGTGCAATTCCAAATAAAATCACAGTAAATAGCTTAGTACCATTAATTTGCATTAATTCATATTGACAATGTAAAAATTATTTCTCTTCTAAATTTGGAAATCCTGCATGATTGGTCAGCAGTTAAGAAAATAGTATTATGTAACTTCTACTTTGAATGCTCTGGGTAAATGAAGGAATTGGGTCCCCACAAATTAGTCTGATTATGGGATACAGTGTTGAAACTTCAATATGCAGCATTTCAAGGTCCCTGATGAAATACTAATCTTCATAACTTTTACCTTATGAAGAGATTTACAAAAATATTTTTCATAAACAGCATGTCCTTGATAAATACAGAGATAACTGTGAGAGTAACTGTGAAGTGAAAAGCATATTTTGCCAATGGCCTTTGGAAAGTTGGAAAACAGGGCAAAAGTGAAGAAAATGGGAAATGTTAGGAAAGATGAATATCTTACATGAAAATCTAAGTAAATTGGATATGGTTGTGGTTATGAGTCAGCTTATATAACTTTGCTGCGTGTTTTAAGAGTTTAATTACATAAATGCTAGCCAAGTGGTGAAATGCATACATACATCTGTGCATTTACAGGCAAATACTGCTCAGGTCTTTGCCTAAATCACTGAAGAACTTTAGCTGGGAGGAGAGAGGCCTCGGGGGGATCTCATCAATGAATATAACCAGCTGATGGGAAGGAGTAAAGATGACAAAGCCAGACTGTTCAAAACCTGATCGGACACAGCCCTGGGCACCCTGCTGTCAGTGACCCTGCTGTGGGTTGGGGGCTGGATCAGGCAATCCCCTGAGGCGCCCTGCAGCATCGGCCCGGTGGTGTAGGAGATGAAGTCCATTGTTAATCTTGTGGGTACTTGTGGGTATTTAAGTTATTTTTGGTAATGCTAGCAAGACAGGAAGTCTTGTATGCCACTTGTAAATTAATATGCAATAATTAATGGTAGCAGAAGATTAATTTCTCTTGTTATAAAAAATGAAAGTAAAGAGTCCCCTTTTGTCACTTCCATATTATTATGTGTTTCTATAGAAAGATTCTCTTGAGTTTGTGGCTTTAAGGTTCTTTGTTTTCATTTCAGTTTAGGATTGTTCAAAGTATAGATATTGGCTGGTTGCAAAGGTGATTTTATCAATACTTATGATCTTTTTTCCAACCAGAATGTCAAATTTCGAGCAGTTCCACGTTGACTTTTACCAGTCCAATTATACCATAGATGACCAGGAAGAAGGTTACAACAGTTACGGATCTAATGAAAATGTCTGTGGAAGCAGAAAGTAAGTATGCTATGAAAAAAAAAAGAGAAAAAAGGTGATACTTCTCAAAGCTCAAATGAAATTACTGACAAAAACCAGTATGCAATTGCCAAACAAAGATTGCATAATGAACACAGTGGAAGTTTCAGGGGAGAAATACAAGCTGTAGCAGTAGGAAGACGGGAGGAATCTTGTTGCTTCTTTTTTTCATGTATTTTTTAAACCTATTGGTGATTTCTGCCCCTGGAAGAGGGACACTAAGGGAAAGAAGTTCTGAGAGTTTCCCCTTAAGGGGATTTTTACACAACTGTGTGGTAGAGGCTGGATGTTGCTGCAGCTTCCCTGTTCAGCAGCTGATGGATCTGCTTGGCCCTGGGTCTTGCAGAAGGGTATGAGCGGCAGGAAACCAGCTCAAGCCAACAGTGTTCCTCCCAGCCATGCATTCAGGCCTCCTGGCAATAGAACCTGTGCCCCACAAAGGTGTTTCATCACTCCTGCCCATGGTGCCAGTGCTCCATAGAGCCTGTGCCACCCCTCTGGAAAATCTCAGGAAATAAAGAGCGGGTTTAGTTAGAGCACCGAAGTGGAATTCAAAGGGTGAGAGAATGGCCCTAGCTCTCTCTAGGAGTTCTGGGGCTGTTCTGTGTTATATTCTTACTATTTCCCAGCTTTCCCCTGTTTTTTTCATTATTCCTGTCAGCCTTTTTGGATGTCACTGGCTGTTATAGATGTATTGGTTTCAGTCACACAGGATTTCAGACTTGGCTTATGCCTTCTGGTCGTACCGAAGTAAAATCGTATGTAATAGTAATTAGGGAATCACAGAAAGTAGGGGAGGAAAGAGCTTCAAGAGATCATCTAGACTTCCTTCAAGGCAGAATTACTTATAATTAAACCTTTCTTCATAAAGGTTTGGGTTCCATACTGCTTTTACAGATACAGATGTTACAGGTTGTTTACCTAATCGGAGTGACTGAGCTTCATGTTATTAATGTGGATTTTGGGGCACATATTTCTGGAAATTCTTGAAGGTCTTTCTCAGATTCAAGAAAAAAAAATCATTGATCTAAAATATGTGGCTTCAGTAGCAGTATGGACATATCTGAGGAACGTCACCAGGCTGCTTGGTGAAAAAGTCAGGAGTGCCTCAGTTTGTGGGTGCCCTCACAGTTCCTGAATTCCCTTTCCCCTCACCCCCAGCCCGGGGGCCTGCGCTGTGCCATTGCCTGCACTGGACAGGCACAGATGTGGGTGCGATGGGCTGCAACCTGCTGGCAGGCTGGCAAGTGCCCTGCCTGGTTTCGGAGGGGGTTGTGGGAAACAAGTCCGGTGTCGGCATTCACGACTTGTGGCGGTTACTGTGCCCAGAAAATTTCCAAAAGCCCCAAACTGAAAACAGTTGAAAATTTAAACCATGGCCTATGGGCAAGCAGCTCTAAGCTATTGTGAAGTTGCTCATTGCAGTTACCTGTTTTGCTGTGATTTGCTTCATGTCCCAGGAGCCAGACAGGAGAGCAACCTCCAGCCAGTGCTTTTGCCCCGTCGGAAATGCTTCTGTCCTCTCAGAGTTACATGGGTCAGATTTTGCAACCAACGTACAGTCCTGACACTCTCTCCTCTCTTAGTTATGCTGATGGTTTTGATGAGGAACCTCCTTTGCTAGAAGGTAAAATTAAAACCATGGACAATGTGTGTGGCCAGCTAGTGGCAGTCACTAGAGAAACTGCAGCAGAGCTGCCAAGCCTGGCTGTGCCCCTAAACCTGCATTTTCTGATTTGAATTTGCTGTGGATTCATTCGGCCTTATGGCAGATATAGCATATACTTTACTACCACTAGGTGACAGCATAACAATAAGTTTTGCATTCACATTTCTAAATATTTTTTCCACTGTTGTGTTTATCGTGGGTACATATTGGAACATCTATTACTAATAAACACTGATAATAATCATTTTTGCATATCTAGTAATAAATCTAGTGCTTTGAAGATCCTAAATAACTTGTTTCAGTGGGAAAGATATTGAGAAAGCTGCTTTCAGCTTCAATTAGGTGATCATTTAACTACACTAACAATATCATTCTTTATGATGATTGAACCATCCTATATCCTAGTGGCTGATTTTGTAGTTTACAAAATACTTGTGCTACATTAAAAAAAAGTTGGAGAATTTGTTTGTGATTATTTCAGCATAATGTAAAAGGAGCATATTCAACCTGCCTTTGCCTACTGGAAGGCAAACGGGGTTTTTACTACTTAAAAGATACTACTACTGCCTTAAAACCAGCAAGATCACTCTGTTTGATATGGATAACTGCTAGATCTCTAGCTCTCAGACTTCCAAGCATTTAACTCAGCAGGTGGCCCACCCTGTGAAAAGTATGTTGAAATACAACTACTTCTGATCCACAGGGCTTCAGAGATGTTCCTATCTGTTTACCACATAAATCTGACCAAAGGCACACATTTTAATACAGAATAACTTGATTTATATAATGTTTTGGCTCAGCTAGAGATGGTGGATCTGTGGAATAAGGTAAAGACTTGGCTTTCCAAAAAGATCTAACACGTGTGAGTTGTGGTAGTTCTGGCACCCAGTTCTGAACTTAACTTTTTCCTTGCTGGAGCATCTCAGGGAAGATGATTACTCTTGCAAACTGAAGTGTTTCTGCAGAAGTTACAAGGGAAGTCTTTGCCCCAGAGAAGTTAATGACAGCATCCCATCTACTTTAATGGGGAAGAATTTTGTTCTGTTTCTAGGGGTCCTCGGTAACTACTTTTTAAATGCAAAAGAAAAGCTTGTAAAGTGCTGCACAAAGTATTATTAACTTGCCTTGAAGGGAAGAATGTAATTTTCAAGTGCCTCTGACAGTTCAGCCTTAAGACACGTCTCTTGTCAGATTTGCCAGAATTAAACCATATATCTCTGTCCTCGGTGTTCTAGGGTATCTTGAATTCTGCAGTTACTGTTAATTAACATATTTTTCAACATCTAAGGTAGTGTGGCACTAGATATATGTGTTTTAAATATAAGAAAACCAAATATTAACTCAAAAATGCTGAGGGCATTTTTTGGTTCACTGCCTAAAACTGATTTCAATAAATTAATATTCCAATTTAGAATCAGAGATGAGTCTCAGATATACTGGTTATATAGCAGAGACAGCATGTTCCTACTACAGAATAGATCATCTTACCATATTATCTTCATTAAAGTGATTAATTTGTTTGCTTGTTTTGGGTTTTGTGGTGCCTAATGGGTTTCTATAAAAGTTTTGTTTTCTTGTGAGCAATTAACAATACTGGAATTTCTCATTGCAGAACTTGGGATCAATTTTGAGCATATATGGCAAAAAACATTAATGGTTCTAAATCCAATGAAGCCTGCAGATGGCAGCATTATGAATGAGACAGACCTCACCGGACCTATGGTTTTCTGTTTGGCCCTTGGAGCAACATTGCTGCTGGTAGGATGTAGTAGAAATCTGAAGGGAATTCTTTTCTAACAAGTTAATGCCCAGGTGATAATGCATGTGAAGTTGCAGAAGATATAGGACTATCATAAAATGAGTCATTTGCTGCCATTTGTTCTGAGATTATATATTAAAAGGTCTTTGTGGTTTGAAAGTACATGCATAAAGTTTAAATGTAATGTAGATGTGATACAGGTGAAGTGATGTATTACTTCCAGTGGGAATAAAAGACCACACCATTTTTGGGATGGGATAATATGAACAAGGGACAGATCTCTGCAGTGTATATCCTAGGGAGGCTCTGAACACCTGAAGCATGGCAGTGTGTGCTAGGTAAGGACCTAACAAGGAGGTTTAAAAGGAGGGAATAAAAAGGCATAGTAGACCAGCCCAGTTTTCTAACACTTTTGCTACTGTTTTGAAGTTATCATCTCTCAATATTATTTTGGGGAATGTAGAGATATCAAAAGATATTATCTTTATGTAACTAAAATAATTGAAAAAAGTTAATGGAAACAGTCTTTCCCCCCTGCTTCAAATTTACAGTACGTTCCTGTAAATTTTTCTAGTGCTTTTGTAGTGTATATTCTTTTTTCTACGTCATCTGCTAAACAAAATATTGTAGCCTGTGTTTAACTTCTTTATGAATATAGCTTTCCTACAGGAGGAAAGTTGGACAGGAATTGCACACAACTCCAAATTCATCTATTTATCACTGACAACAGGGGCTCTCCAGTCCTGCTGAAGTACAGCTCTGATTGTCGGCAGCAATTTATCAGACAGGGATAAGGTGGGACCATTCTGGGAAGGGCTTTACTGCTCTAGCAACTGAGGTGAGAGAAACGAGGCTCTAATTCTCCATTTCCTCTGTGATAAATAGTGCTGAATCAGGAGACTCTTGCAAGTTCTTACTCAATTTGTACTGTCTGTGCAGTACCTTGAATGTGCAAACTGCAATATAAATGGCAAGTATTATTATGATGTATGTCCCTATAAAAATAAAAATCTTTTAAAAGGGTAGAAGAGGCAGGAGGAAAGGGAATAAAAAGAAAAGAAGATGGGAAACGAGAGAAGACAGGCTATTTTCCACCTAAAGAAATAAAGGTATGAGGGGAATAAAAGGAGAATGCATTGAATTGATTATAATCAGGAAATAGGAAGAAAAGCTAAATGAAAGGAATAATAAAAAAAAAAAGGTTGCTGTTGAGTTTGCTCCCTGGATAGCCAACAATGAATATTAAACTACTGTTATTGAAATAAAGTACTTACTGTATTTATTCTGGGATATTAAAAGTTTTACATGTCATTAGAAAAACAACTATTTTCAATGCTCCAGTTTTAAGCCAGCAGAACTCCTCTGATAGAGTCCAGTGGTTTTGTGCCACAACTCCACAGCAGTAAGTCTGTGGGATGTCCATGGGATTTCCATGGGCCACCTTATAAATTCAGGCTGCTCATTTTATCTGGGATGTATTTGAATACTGAAGTGGCTCTTAAGCTGTGTAAGCTATGATACCCTTCTGTACTTGAATAATTCTCTTCTAATAGCACCAGGAACATAATTTGGTTGAGAGCTTTTTTCCAAAAATAATTTATAAATTTTATTTAGTTTCAGCTTTTTAAGTATGGAAAAATATGCAAAGATATTCTTCAAATGGTAGCAGTTCTTTCAGAGCAGAGAGGAAGAGAGGAAAGGGTTGTTAGCCTGGCAGCATGACTTGATCTTCCTCATACTGGCGTAAAGCAGGGCAGCTCCATTGCAAATAGAAAACCAGCGGCGGTGCAAAAGTTAGCAGAAGCCCGAGTCTCAGCTGCTTTGCATTTTACATAGTCATTTGTACGAAATCAGACTTCCCCATCCACTTAGTATAGTAAGCATAGTAGTAACCACTCTAGGCAGAAGCAAACAAGCGCACAAAGTCTGACTTTCTTCTAACCTTGTTCCTTCTGCAGGACAAATTTAGCTCTTTCAGTTCATCAAAGCCTGCCAGACTAATCAAGCCTGATTCTGATTTTGCTTACATCACTGTGAATTGGGAGTATTCCTGCATGTGTGAGTCAATATATTTACATATGTTAAGAAAGTCTGGAATTGGAACCAACACGTTCAGCTGCTTTTTTTTTTCTCTCATTCCTCTGCACCACAAACCAAACATTTCTCCAAGTGGAGATTTCAGTTAGCTGCTAGTGCTCCCCTCGTCTGTGTCTCAGTAATTTCTTAATCTTAAATTAAGCTGCTAAATAGTGCTGTGTGGAATAATTAGCTACACTGAAATGAACAGTCTAAAATATTAGCTTCTAGTTATTGCATCTGTTTGAGACAGAGCTTTTCTTAGCTGGTCTGTAGTGAATGATGCCCCAAACCATTGCTGATGTTAAACTTACTACAAATCTTTAATGACTGAAACTGTAATTGATAACAATCTGAGCTAGTATTGCTCTCCCACGTTATCTCTAGCTATTATTAATTTTATTTGGTAAAGCAATATTTCCTGATTATTTTATACCAATAGCATGCAAATGTCAGCAAAAGACTGTTCCTAAATAGGAAGATTTCTTAACGCTGTTAGTTCAGGAACAGGTTAGTCCTTTATGGGGATCATAGTGGCAGGGAAAAGGCCAGCACTCGGGAAGTTGCAAGGACAACAGGTACAGCCTGGCTGTACCTGACCTAACCTCGAGGGCTGGAACCAAAGGAGAGCTCAGCAGTGAGCCAGGTCGAGCTGACAACAGGGTAACAGCGTGGATGTAGAGACAGGCCTTGTTGACTGAGGCTGCCTTTCACATAAGCGTGCTGCTCTCCAGCTGGAGCTGGTGACCTGTCACCAACCTGCAGCATTAGCACTTTCAGGTGGTGTCATTGCTAGATTAGGCTCTCTCCACTGCATTGTTTTGTATCTGTCTGGCTCAGATACTGCTGGCATCCAGGGATCAGTTTCCACCCAAAAGGATGCAGGAAGAGGCGACAGAGAAGGAAGGTCCTCAAGGCTGGTTTCCCCAGATTTTATTAAAATGTATGGATGAGAGGTCTTCTCAATCCTCCTTAACTGTCATGGAAGAGATACTTGTAAATATTGCAAACCATAAAAAAAGTTTCAATAATGTTTCCACCTTTATCCATAACAAGAGAATCCAACCATAAGCTGCAAAATGGTTAGGAAACTGAGATCCTCTATTAGTTTTGATTCTCATGTGGTTTACCATGTGCAATATGTATGTGTGCAAAATATGGATGTGTGTGTGTGTATGTATGCACAAACATACCTGTGTTTTAAGTATGTATATACGTATTGTTATGTCTTAGGAAGATAATGCATTGTGGCCCTTCATGTGAGAATTTTATTCCATGGTGCTGAGTTAAGAGTTGGGTCCAAGGTCTGAGCTTTCTTCTTCATGAGTGCATGTCATCTTTAGGATACAAAGTTCCAACACAAAGCAAACAAAACCTTCTTAGTCCCAATTGCTGTTTATTTCTGATGTACAGATACCAAACCAACAGTATTGCATAGCCAGCATTCAGTATTTCATTTGTTGGAAGCTTGAAGAGAGAGAAAAAATATTTAACAGTCTTTTGTGAGTGTTCATTTTCGGGAGTGAACAATGCCCTCATGCCCGGAGGTGATCCTTCAAACTGATGGCAGGAGATGAAGAAGTTGGTGGTGCTGTGGCCACTGTTGCCTGTTGTACTAGCTTTGTGTATAAATTAGAAAACATCAGGCTCCAGGCTGTCAGGCTAGTACCTTTCACAGGCACTAAATTCACACAAAGGAATAAAACCTGGAAGAAAAAAACACCTGGGGAATTTTTCATTCTCTGGAACAAAACAAGAACACAAGCTGACAGTTACTACTAAGGTTTATGTTGAAATGAACACGTTGTATTGATCTAAGCACAGAGATGTGTCTTTCTCATGGTAGTCAAGGGGAAGAATGGACACATTCATCCTGAAAACCAGCATACTTTCAGCAAAGGTTTACTAGTTTTTTGCAGGCCTGCTTAAAGCTGGAGGTCTGTAAGAAAACGTGAAGCATATTAAGTAAGTGGAGTCATCATTTTACTTAGGACATTTTTGCACAGCCCCATGTGCACCTACGGAAAAGATTTTACCTGATACTAAAATGTGCTTTCCATAATTTTTTCTCAGTTTTTTACCATTTATACCTCCCCAAGTCCCCCCAACCAATTCCTGTCCTGTTTGGAGCCCAATTACAGTAAGACTGAGAATAAGCCTTATAAGTTTAAATCAGTGACAAGCACATTCTCACAATTGTACCTTGGAATTTTTTGATGCAAAAATCACCCCAAAGTGTCAGCTGTGATTAACAATTGAACCGATGTAGGTGAGGTGAAGAGAAAGTGTCAGCAAGAAAAAGGAACAAACCTAGTGCTTGCCTTCAGTCTTCTCCCAACATTTTGTGGTCACTTGCTCACTTCTGATGCTTCATGGTTACTCATCTTTATTCCAGGCAGGAAAAGTTCATTTCGGCTATGTGTATGGCATGAGTGCCGTTGGGTGCTTTGCTATGCATGCCCTTCTCAACCTGATGAGCATCCCAGGAGTCTCGCATGGCTGCGTTGCAAGTGTCTTGGGCTACTGCCTGCTGCCCATGGTGATTTTGTCCTCTTCTGCAGTTGTCTTCTCGCTACAGTAAGTACCGGTCTATGACAACAGGAATCGTATGGAGGACAGTAAGTTGGAAAGCTGGTGTTGTGCAAAACATTTTGTAAATGGTTGTGTAGAGAATGTTGGCTTCTGAAACTGTGAAGAAAAACACAATTTTGTTGGTGTGGGTAGGTGGAAATGGACAAAACTGAACTGTGTTTGAGAGGGGTGATAGATGTTCATTTTAATATGAGTCCTTAATTTCACTGTTTCCTACTTGGACTGAGAGTGGCTTTGATTTTTGCAGCAGCCCCAAATGTGCTTTTTGTTTTGCAGAGGCAACAGCGGCCAAACTCAAGTAACAATTTCAAAAGCGACTCCCAGACTTTGGTTTTATGTAGCTGATTCTGCTGTTCGTTTTTATTCATAGTATCAGGCTTCCATCCTTATACTTCCTTTCCTTCTGTTGACTGACTTCTGTGTGACAGAATGAAATAATCAGCCAACCCTTAATGATTTGGAGAATTAGAACAAGTCTTAAAGATGTAGTAGAGTTGTATACTCTGAAGTATAGTTGTGGTGTAATTGCAAACCTGACAATAGCATTGAAAACTTTGAAAAACCAAATGTGTGCTGGTGTATGTATCTGTGTGTGATGTTCAGTAATGTGCCTGTGAATAGGAAATTTGTATGCAAGCCTTTCCTTCCTCCTCATTCGGTAAGCCTTTTGAGATAAAGACTGTGTTTATGTACAGCAAAGTACAAGGAAGCTCCAGGTCTTGCCTGAAGGCCTTGAGCAGTACTTTTATCACTCATTAACATGTTATTAATAATGTTTTGCCTCCTTAGTCTTTGTTGTTCACTCACATTTTTAACTTTCCAGTCTGTAACATATGGGACTTGGCAGCTGATGAAATAGAAAGTGCCCCTGTTTGTTTTCTTTGGAAAAGCAGCGATTTTATATATTGTTATTTTAAGGGAATTATATGGTGGGATGAAGATTTTGACACAAGCCTTGTTGTTTGTTTCTGTGGAGCTGTGATGGGTTAACCTGACCATAGTCCATGTATTAAAGTGTTTCTGAGCTGTCCTTGATGAGATGAACAGTAGTGATACTGAAGAAGCCATTTATTTTCTCTTCTCCTCCACTTCCTGCATTTTCTTGATTAACCTGTTTAATAGTGCACCCTAGTAAAAGGTGCAGATACATAGTCGTAGGACAGGTGGGGCTAACTCCAGCTGTTTTAACTGCGCAGGATACTGTTGTATGTACAAGGAATCCCCAACCATACACTGCACATTTGTAAAATGCTGCAAATTTACAGAAAACACATATTTTGAAGGTCTATAAATACTGTACTGCGATAGCCTTTACAAAATTAAACCATTATTTCTGAAATTAATTGATAAGTGCCTATCTACAGGATTCTGCGGTCCTTTCTCATTCACTATGTGAAACTGCTTGAACACAGCAAGTACCAAGGTTAACTGTTACAAACATGCTATTAAAATTAAGTGGCCGCATTTAAATCCAACATATGTTTCATTATTTTTAATTTAAAAACTTATTTAAAGTGGCAAAGAAAAGACAGCAATACATGCATGATTTTTTTCTAGTAGTTGTAAAAATGTTATTTCTGTCCATTGCAATTTGTCAGCAACTAACTTCAATGTTTGTTTTCACAGAAAATACACATAAGATAATGCACACATCTATTGCAAAGTTAGATATTAATCCAACAATTTTCGATTTTCATGATTAGCTATTTCACTGTAAGTGAATGAAGCAAAATATAGAACCTGTTCAGTGCTCGTCACGGTTTAACCCAGTAGCCGGCACCTAGGACCCAATGGCCGCTCACTCACCCCTCCCCTTCCCCCCCCAGTGGGATGGGGAGGAGAAACAGACAAAAGGGGAAACTCGTGGGCTGAGATAAAGACAGGTTAATAAGGCAACAAAGGAAAGACTAATTCTAATAATACTAATGATAATAACAATGATAATGAATATGAAAAACAAACTATACACAATACAGTTTTTCTCACCACTCGATGACCGATTTGTGGACAGTCCCTGAGCAACGATCGCAGAACCCCGAAATCCCGAACTTCCTGAAAAAAATCAAACTCCTGGACAAGAAAGGACTCAAACTCATGGAAACGAGAAGAACAGAGAGCTTCCAACCCCCATTCATAAAC
>Ga0181612_126338_pt1 | contig 16474 bp, 7 predicted proteins | sample HoacroProtozoa21_FD_119630 | JGI IMG/M metagenome (GOLD analysis project Ga0181612, IMG submission 119630) | Hoatzin crop microbial communities from Cojedes, Venezuel. Combined Assembly of Gp0051906, Gp0051904, Gp0051908
CTCCTTCAGCGGCTGCCAAAGTGTGTGTCCTCCTCACCCTCCCTGGCTGTGACCTGACACCGCATCATCCTCAGACGTCCTTAACTTATCGAATACTTTAAAATATGTTGTGATATTTGAATGGTCTTGCAAGTTGAATGCTTTCATTGTTCAAGCTGAGTAAAATGTAACAATAAATCACTGCCAGTGAACGAGGTGTGGATATGCATCTCTTATTCTTAACATTTTACTTCACAGTTCCCTATAAAGATTCAAATTTTCATTTAAAGTCGATTGTGTTTTGCGCACTAGTCTGTTCTGTGTTTGTGTAAAATGTTTATAAACCTGAATATGAATTCACGTTTTTTCTTCTTTTTTTTTTTTCTCTTCCTTCCTCTTTCAGGAACTCGAATTTCAGGATCTGACGGCAGTTTTACACTGTATTCACTCCTTTATAGCAGCAAAAGTGGCATCTGTGGATCCAGTATTCATAGACAGTCAGAGTATTGCAAGAAAATATATGTACAGTAACTGATACCAGATTATATGTTGTGACAATGGAAAATAAATTATTTTCTTAAAGAAAGTAGTAATTTCATGCACAATATTGCAGCTTTGTGATTTTATAAGTCTATAGTTGTGTTATCTGTTAAGAGTTCTCACAATCCGTTAAACATTTTGAATCTATGAGTTAACAAATATGAACTCAAACTGAATCAGTTTGTCATCTTCAGCATTAATCTAAAATTCTAAGTGAATATTCTTTCAATAATATTTGTGGTGTCATTTTGATTTCTGCTCTAATGGTCATACATGCTCCTCCTTATTAGACAGAAACGTGGAATAACATTTGAAAAGTGCATGTCCAAAATTTGGCCTCTAAATCTGTTTTGCAAAGTGCTGGGCACACAGACAATTTCCACAGCCTTCACTGTAGAAAAGAACTAATCATTGAAGACAACTGCCATAGGAACTGAATGTTCATCTTGCTTCTATATGTTTGAAAAATTATTGTTACACAGTCCAGTTCTTTCGAGGCCTGTGAGTTTAGCTCTGGCAAAACACCAAGTACTGTATTTCAGCCTGAGGCAAAGACTTAAGCACACACTTGACTCTAAGCATATTAAGTAGCCCCAGTGTACGCACAGGGTAATATTAAGTATGTATTTGAATATCATGGTACATCGACTGAAGAGCTTTAGATTCTGCTAAGAAGCCTAACTATAGGCACTCAGTTTTAAAAAACTTGCCATAGGGTTTTCTTATCTATTAATAAAGCTTCCATGAATCATTCATTTTTTCATTCATAGTTTGCCTTGATGCTGCCCTTTGATGTGATGCTCTGTATGGCTAAGAACAGCTTCTTTGATAACTGTTTTGTTTGGAGGACAATGCTCACAGTATAGGGTGAACATAACACAACATAAAGATTTTTCTGGGCTAGGTACCTTTTTTTCCTACAGCTCTGACCTTGACTTATACACAACCAGTGTGGGCTTTGTCCTTGCTAAGGAAATAATATGGTTCTACTTTTAACATATTCCTAACCTTCCTTCTGAAATCATCTTCTTATATGCACAGATAATAGTTCCTGCTATTGAAATATTATATAAAAGGAAGACATTTTAATCTTAGGGCATATCCCCTGTAAGTAATACCAAATATTTCAGGTTTCTGTGATAGAGGTCTCAGTTGTTCTTAAGTGCAGTTTGGAGGCAGCATCAGGCAATATTCTTTTTTCCCAAGAAAATAAAGCAATCAAAAAATCAAGCAAGAATAATATCCTGAAAAGTACAATGGATATGGAGCAAATTCATCAAAGTCATCCCTAAATTTTAGGAGTCTAGTGAAGGGTGCTGCTAAAGTAAAAGCCTGAAGTTACTGTATCCTAAGGAAAAGAGGTAGGTGCCTTTAAAAGCTCTCAGGTGAGGAGTGTGATTTCAGTGCTTAAATTTAGTCAGAGAAGTTTCCCTTCTGAGGTCTTAAGGCAGTTAGTTGTCTGGCAGACTGCCGTGGGCCCTCAGGCACTTCATTTAAATGGATGCCTATGTGTCCACCTAAAGCTTAGGCACAAATAAAGTGCCTGAAGTAGGTGATGTGATCCTACCGTAGGGATTACCTGTTGGGAAGTATTATCCATAGAGAAATTCATTTTAACAGTAGGGACTGTGTTTGCAACTCCAGTGTTGTTTATGGTTCTAGTGTTGTTTGCCAGGAGGCATAGTAGGAGTGCTAACTCCTGTTAAAACAATATTTAGCAAAGGTAAGAAATATTTTTATTAATTGTAAATAAATATTTGTAGCCATTATGATATTTTTTAAAAAATATCATCTCAATTTTATATTACATTTTTTCCAGAAATACCAATCAAAAAATTGTCTTTCTCAACCATGCTTTTATTCACAATGTTTCACTTAATTTTCAGTTTTCCATTTCATTTTCAGCTCTTTGTACTTACTGAGATTTCAACATTCAGAAATTACAACATTAAAATTAGAACAGCTTTCTTACAATCAGTTCTCGGTTAGTAGCATGAACAATTATAAATGACAGAGTGTATGTATGATGAAGAATGATGGAATTCCTTCAATTTTGTTTTTCTGCTGTATTCTCATATACAAAGTTCAACGATAATATGGGAGAGCAGAAAACTGTACCAGATAGTACTGAACTGATACTACAGTCAGATTTCTAGACTTAAAACACAGTGTATCTCCCCAAATACTGTAAATAAAAACTTAAAAGAAATTAAGCTAAGTTTCTTAAATAATCTTTCATTTCTACCAAAAAGTTCTACAACTGAAAATGAGCATTATTATATATATTTTTTTTAGTGTGTGAGCAGCTGGATGTTGCACATTTTCATTAGCTGCCTTCTGAATTTTTATAAGAAGTTACTCATACTGATATGAAGTATTTCTGTTATTTGTTTCATGGAATTTCTGAATTGTTTTGGTCTTTTGGAGAGCTATATTCTCTACCATTTTTGCAAGACAGTAATTTTCTTCTGATATGTCCAAATCAATCTCAAGGAAGATTAGAGAAAAATTCTGTAGAAATTCACCCTCTGGATTTTAGAGTTGTATTTTAGAAATAATTCTCCAAACGTATTTTTAATCAAAAGCCTGAAGATCCTTGTTAGCTCACTTGCTTTTTCCTTCCTTTCACATTCTGCAGCAATCTCAAGGCAGGGTCTAAAGGCCAGTCTTCTGAGGAAGTTGCCAGAGCCTGGGAAAAGCTAACAGACTGCTAGTTATGCAGCTGTTAGATAGGTTGTACAGGACTTCCATAGCACCCTCAACACGGTAACATATACCTCATATGTGAAAATGTTGCATTTCCAATTTCTTTTATTGCCTATGTTCATTTGTTACATTTTGTTATTGTCAGTGAAGCATTATTTTATCATTAGTAAAGCATCATTTTACCATTGCTTCAGAGTGTGTGTCATACAGCATGCACATATTTTTCCCAGTCAAAGGTGTTGAGTATTTGCACTGCTTTCCATGTCACTAAAGACCTCAAAATAATAGGATTCACAAATGGTAAATAGATCTGCTGGTGGGTGGGTAACTTCCACAATCGCTCCTCAGGAATCTCACGTTGAGGCAGAGGACAGATGCTTGCTTTATGACTGGACAGCTGGAATGTCAAATATTTAATTACTAATCAAAACAGAAAACAAAATTTAATATGCATTGTTACATACTTGTGATATATTAAGCTGTAGTCTTAGTACCTCATTATTAATTTGTGTATAATTTGCCTTTATTTTTTCTAGGAGGAAAAAGTGGTACCAGAATTGAACAAGGGGTAGGGGGAGAGAGGCATTTGCTACAGCAGAGCCACGGACAGCAGGCTGAGGAAAGAAGCATAAAAACACAGAGTCAGAAAATTGGGCATCATCACAAAATCAAGATAGCCACTCCTGACTAGAAACACAGAAAAAACCAGGATAATTTCTGTACGTCCAGATTATGTCTTTAATTTAAATTTGGTTAAAAGGCTAAAAATAATCTCATTTGCAAACATGATTTTGAGCAAATGGGTAGTGCCATTGATGTAAATCAGAGCAGTGGCCATCAGTGACATGTAGATTAAGGACTGGCCCGGCAGGGCTTGGGTACTAGAATTGAAGTGTACTGTTGATTTGTCAAAAGAGTTTCTGTCGTTCTTTGCTCTACAGTGGTTAAAATCTGCAGAAAAACTCCTGTGCGCAGTCATAAGCTAGAGTCAGCTCAGGTCTGTTCCCAGTACGTGGCCTGGTTGTGCTGCCCTGTTTAATACACCAGGGAGTTGAATAGAGGGGATGTGGCCAGACCCTGCCAGATGGCCTCAGGGATAGAAAACAGGCCCTGACAATTTTAGTTATAAATTTAGATGTTGCCAGAGTCTCACTGACTTCAGTGGGGGCAGGACCTCACCCTCTGTATCTGACCTATATTATTTAATTTTATTTTTGCCTATAGTCATAAAGCATAGAATTATAATATTGAGGCTATGCTGATCTGAAGCTCAAGCTCTGGAAATCTGACTTAATTCTTTTCACACTAGAGTCTTAGAAAAAGTATTTCAAAGTGATTTCCACCTTTGTGTCAGCAGGCCTGAAGCTTAAACAAGATTTTTTAGGGGGGCGGAGGGCTAAGCTCTGACAAACTTTGGAACCATAAATCTAAAATCCTGTCTCATATCTGAACTACATTAATTCATAAGTAACTTCAGACAAGGCATGCCTTTTCCACAAAACCTTTAATGTGTAGTTTGACCTTTGTCGTGGCGTAAGCAGTATTTGAAAATTCTTGAATTTCTTTTTAAGTACATTTCCATAAATGCTTCTACTAAAATACTGTCAGTATTTAATAACGCCTCCCCATCCACCTGAATATCTTTTCTATCACGGTGTTTAAAGTGGCATGTGTTCAATGGCAATGCAATTTTTCTGCTTTTGGTTCACTGCTGCGGTTGATTTTTCATTTGTAGTTTGCCCATGTCCTCCAGTAAGCTTTTGAGGGCAGAGAGGGTGAACATTAGAAAGGAAACCCTTTCTTTCATGTTCTCCATGCTCTCATGAGAGATGAAGAGAAGTCAGTGGTGATTTCCGTCCCTCTTTGCAATATATGGGAAATGGACCAAAATACTGCAAAAAATGGAAGCAGGGGAGGGATGGGCAGACAGACAGACTGTGCAATCTTAAAAATCTCCCTTACTTAGGCATGCAGGCTACAAGTACCTATCACTCGTAGAATTTTGTCAAGAAATTCTTCTTGCAGTGCAGTTCTGTTACTTGAAATTGCTATTCATTGAGTTACGGCTGCTGAATAGGAAAATATATCAAGGAAAATAATGTAAAATATATCATGTAATAATCTATTTTGTTTCTTAGCCTATGCTTCAAAAATGTTTAAGTACTTTTGTGTTGAGGCATGTAGAGAAGAGATTATCTTACGTGAAGTAAAAGACCTTGTAGTAAATTTATTAGGAAGTACAAAGGGATTTGTGTAGCATGCAAGATGAAATTGAAGATGTATTTTAATCTGTTTCAACCAGAAAAACTCTACAAGTAAAATCTTTTCATTAGATTTGAAGTTATTAAGTTCCATGGACTTGAGCCAAAATCCACTGCTGGTTTAAGTCCCAGTGACTTAAACAGGACTTAACCTGAAAAATGACAAAAAGATACACAATTTTAAATAATCCACAGGGGGAAGAAAAACTCTATTCTTTTCTAATATTCCCTTGGTGCACAGCTGCCTACATTGTCAGTAAAAGGATTCATTCCTACTGAAAAAGCTTCTGGCTTTTCTGTCAGGAATCAAACTGTGTGGACTGAAAGCTGAATGTTTTTATTTGGGAAGGCTACCATGGTGCCCTGTAAGAGTTGCAGTTACGCAGGTATTCAAACCTCTAGTCTATATGTATCGCAGACTGTTTTTTCAGTGCAAAAACATGATCTATTGGGCAAGTCTGTGCTACCTCGGGAGCTGTGAGTGGCAGAAGGATCTCAGCTGCATAGAACTGTAGGACTGCCAGACAACCAAGCAGGGAAAGGAAGTTAAATGCAAGAACAACTTTATTTTTCTCTCCTGGTTACAAATTATTCTTGGAACATTATTTCTGTTATATTTCTAGGCTAACTACCAGGTTTTTACATGTCTCTAAATTCTCAGCTGGGATGGAAACATCATACTCGATGCTTGTTAATGAATTAATGTAGAAATTAGGTGTCCAGTCTGACCAGTTAATGAGCTGGTCTCACCTCTGTAATTGGTGGAAAGAGACCAGCATTTCCACGGAGTGCTGTACTCCCTCCAGCAACAGATACCTGAAACCAGTGGACTGAACCACGCTCTGAAAGGCAGTCATCTTTCTCCATCGACTAGCCTAGATTTTCCTATGCTATAGTATAGGTTTTTGACAGCTCAATTTGCTATAGATAGCATTAGTGTCAGATTTATATATCAATGCAATAAAAAGTAGCAATCATGAGCAATCTTGGGGGATTATGAGAATAAAATAAAACAATCCTGAAATGAATAGAGTGTAAATCAGCCCCTTATAACAGGTAGAGGGGGGAAGAAAAAGCCTTAGCCTATTTTCCAGCTAGCAGTTACTACCTAGTGCTTAGTAGAAAGTATTTCTAAAATGGCACAATAGAAATTCTGTTAATTCATAGACGAGTTCTGTGTCTCAGGGGATACTGACTCTTAGAACGTCAAGCTACTCATAAAAAAAAAAAGAAATTAGAGACATTCTGCTGTGTCTTTAAGCACTTTGTTCAATTAACATTCAAAACTGAGCTAAATTACTGCCCTACAACATCCATAAGCAGAGTACATAATCAGCTCACTGTTTTCTTTTTTTGCAGAAGCTGGACAAATATTCCCAGCTTAGTTAATATGAATGTTTAATCGGGTTTAGGGATAAAATTTTGCCTGTGTTTTAACATAGAAATCCTTTACTGAACCAGTGTGTTTAGTCAGATTATTTTATTGTTGGACAAAACTAGAAAAAAACTTGTTCCTTAACTGTTTCACATCAAGACTTGAAGAAGCGCTATGATTTGCATGTGTCTTGTACTCTAATGATATTCATTACTATGACGAATTTTCAGAGTAAAAGTAGTTTTTCCCCATCTGCCTGCTACTAAAAGCACAATCGCTTCCACAAAAGCCCCAGCACTTACTAGGACATATTGCATCTTGCGTTTGAGATATACTAGTGCTTTCATCAAACACTAATGGGGAAAAGTATGCAGTCAAAGAAAAGTGGGGAACTTAGTAATATCAAAACAGCTGCAGGGCTGAATGTCAAAGACTTTTCTGGGCTTCAGTTCTTTGTGGCAGTCAATGGTGGTTTTATCAGCATTTTTAGCATTATTACAGATTTATGTCTCCCCATCACCAGGATATTCGTAGCAGGATGAAAGGCATTAGATTCATAACCAAACTTGTATTCAATTTGCTCTTCACCTTCCGTTGAATCAAGGCGCTGAGGAGTTTTGATTAACTCACTCCATACAGTTGGTGAGAATGCTGTTGTGACAGTGCCAAATTCTGGGCTCAGAGTCATTTTAATTTATACGGAGTTAACTGCTTCCCAGTCCTGCTATTAAGCTCCCTGAGTTTATTTGCTTGTTGCTTTGTTTTGTACTTTATTTTTTAGAGTTTTACTAAGATCTAAAAAATACTCTTAAATGTTCTTTTGTTTTGTTACAGTCTTTGTCATCCTAATTCTGTAAAGCCAAGTACTTTTAATGCCTTTTGTGGCCACATTAACCATTTCTATTCCCTCAATATTTTTTTCATTTCTTTTTAATCTCTTAGTAAGTTTCTCACACACTACTTTATATTCTGTGGAGCAAAATCTGCAATTGCAATCAGGAAATCACCCCCAAAAAAACCAGTTTTTCAATGCTCATTTGAAAACGATGTAAACAGGTTTTCTCTGCTTTAATCATGAAGAGCTTTTACTGATTTTCCTCTTGGAAAAACTTGAACCATACTTCTTTCTTCTCTGGTACGCTCTAGTAGGCACAGCAGTGTGGTACGTCTTTTCCCTTACTAATTAGTATACATCCCTCAACAGTAGATGCCTTTTCATCAGTAGTAAATCCATTTATATGGCATGCTCTCTTACGATTTTACTTGGTCTAGCTAAGAGGCATGTAGGTTTCCTGGGTGGTTTTTTTTGCGTTCTCTATCTAAATAGCTTTGCCAACCATCATCAAGTGGTTCTTTGTACTCAAAATTGCTTAGCTCCCTTGCCTTCAAAGAAAACGTTCTCCTACTTTGACAGGACTGATATTTCATTTCATAACAATACAGGCGAGTAGGCAAGGTGTCGGTGCTATTTTTTAAAAATTATTTTCAATATTCTTTTTAATAAGCATAGTATTTTCTCTACAGTCCACAGCTGCACAACTTTTTCAACAGTGTTTGCAAAAGTATTTTTTGGCTGAAAGTAGCTGTATGTAAAACTGTGTCTAATAGCGGGTCCCATCTTTGCCTAATGCTTGCTAATCAATTGCTTCAATTTTGTTGGTGTATCTTTATCTGTGATATGCACTACCCTTTGATTTGTCATACCACTTCACATTTTTTTCAAGGTCATTTTTCTGAAAGATTGTATGTTGTCTTCATTTGTCACAGCTCTTTAAAAAAAATCAATTAACCTTTGTTCTTTTATAGTTATGTTCTTATCTCTTGGTCTGAAAAAATTCAACTGCCTGAAAAAAAATCTCTGTAGTTGTTCTCCAACAATTTGCTTCAATGATTTTATTTTTTTTCTCTTCTTTTTTTTTTCTTTGACCAAAAAAAAGAAAAAGAAAGTTAAGATTTGGAATTTTTAGTGGTATGTTCCATTCTAATATTCTTTTTCATTTTTTTAATTTGACATTCAAAGCACACCCAGCAATTTCTAGAACATAAATTGGATAAATTATGTCTCTGTAGCATGAAAACGTCCTCTCCAAAATCAAATGTTAGGAGTTCAAACTGTATGAAAAAAACCCACAAGTATTTACATAAGGCAGATCAGCATTCACTATTCTTCAACATCACAGACTTTGGAAATTGCCAGAACTGTGTGCAGATGTACTTCAATTAGTTTGAACTCCAGATGAAATTTAAACCGAGGGAATGGGCATTTCATTAAATATTGCAAAAACTAGGAACATTTTTATAGCATAAGGAACAGTGAGTATCTCAGTATCAGACATGGCTTTGTTATATTAAGATGTTATCCAAACCATATGGACATAACAACAGCCATTTTGTGGCTGGCTACGATTTGCATAACCTAAAACAGCCAGGGACCAGTATCAAATACTTAGGAGGGATTTTCCCAGACTGATTCAACTCTTCAAAAAATCTCTTGTGTAGACAGATCTCTTGTCCCCATGATTTTAGAGCACCATATACAAGATTTCTAAAAGCTGACCTCTGGCACCTGACACTAAAACTCAACTCCATTCACTGCATGCTATTTGCAATCTGTTTGCAGACTGCCTGTAGGATTTCCCAACAGAAAGCAACCTCCAGCTAACAAAGAGCAAGAAGATGCTGTATTGAAAACACCCACAAAAAGGATACGTAGCTAGGAACCAGGATAATTTATGAATGAAATTGTGGTTCCTCTGTGAATTGTACTTAGTGACAACATTGGAGACCGGACTCTAGGCTGTTAAACCTCCTTAGGGGTTCATTCAGAGGCAACTTGGGAGACTCAGCTCCTCTCTTGCCATGAACAGATCTTGCAATGGGAAAAAGATCGAGCTCTTCTAGTATTACATGTATGAGACTATTTAGATCCCCCCTAATGGACTTCATAATTAAAACTGCTAAATATGCAACCATCTACTCACCACAGGCACTCACTTTGAATTCCTGGACCTTTGCAGTTGTTTACTGAGGATGTTTCATTTAATATCTGCAGTCGGCTGGGAGAATGCCTGCAGATGATTGCTGCGCCTCAGCTGATGAGTGGAAGTCATTAAGCTGTAATAGCTTGGTTACCTATGATTGTTTATCTGTGAATCTGTTCTTTGACTTTTCAGGTCAAATAGATTAGCCCCACTAGAAGCGTGCTTCAGTGGTTGGCTTGAAACAAAATTAAGAATATAGAAAAATTTCTGCAAAATATTCTTCGTATGACAAGAGCAAGCAGAAGTGGTTACGTTATGAGTAGAAGAATAAGAAAATAAGCACACTTGATGCACTTGAAAAGTTTGTTAAAAGCCGTCTTTATTTTTTTAAATTCTAATAATTTCTAATCTTATCAAACTAAGCCATTTATTTTGTACTCATGGCAACATAACTTATGCAGAGTAGGAAGGTCAGACTTTAAATTGGAATACTGTAGCATTTTCAAATGTGAGAGGTCATTCAGCATATCTGCCTGCTCAATAGTGTCATTGCTTAATGTTTCTTTCTTTAAATGCATGCCTAACTCCTATGTGGCGTTATCCAGAGCCATCACCACTCTTACTCCTGGAGGGCCAACATCCTGCACATTCCCTATGCTGTGTCAGAAAGCAAAGATTCACCATTTCTTACATGCATTTTGTCTCAGATTTTTGTTGGAGAATGAGGAAGTTTTATGTTTAGACCCAGAAGAAAAATGCTTTCCTTCCCTGAATTAAAAATTCAACAAAATGGGACAAATATTCTCAAAAGCTGTCTTTAAGGGGAAAAAAAACCCTTGCTAAAAGGCAGCACAGCATCCCTAAATCTTTTCTACACCCCCCAAGCCTCCATTAGTCATCGGGATTACGAGCAGTTTACATCAGCAAGGTGCTAGCAAGCAAGCGCGGCCTCAGCTGCACACGTGGAGTTGTTTCATGACCCAGCAGTGAGACGCACTCAGCAGGCTGCCAGGTCCCTTGTTCTCGGGCATAAAATGAATCACTTCAGTAAATACCATTCTAGTGAAATTCGGTGAGGAATAGGAAACCTGATTTCACTGTAATAGTTTTAAAGGGCAAATTCAATTGTCCCTGCACAAATGTAAGTAGTGGAAGGCTGAGCTTGAGCTGGACAGAAAATGATTTGATTAACAGATCATTTAAAGTGGAAAAGGCACAATGACTAATTCAGTGGCTTTGTATAGCACAAGCAAGATTGCCAAGGGGCAGAAATATTGTTAATAATAGAAGAACCTGTAAAGTAAAGCACAGACCTTCTGCATGAGAGACCCTTTCTCAGATATATTTTTCTATAGCATCTAATTCCTGAAGGTATTCAGTAAAACTTTGAATTATTCAGTAACACATTATAGTATTGCTGGAGAGGTAGTGCAAGATGAGAAAGGAAGGGAGACCAGGAACTGTATTTGAATCTCTGAAACAAAGGTATGATTCTCAACTGTTAGAAGGAAAAGAAGGAGGAATCTTGATAGGGAAGCATATATTAATTTTATTTTTTTCTTGTACTTTTTTTGATTGTCTGCGCTTGACTTTTGTTGTTGGCTTTTTCCATGGTTCAACTGATCTGCCTCCGCGAAAAACTTTTTCTGATACCCTAACATGAATTATAAACCAAATTTGGAATTGTGCTTACTAGGATGAATTAACAAAGTAGACTTCCTTGCATCCCAGCAGAACTGTTCTGCATCTAGCAGTTCCTCCCAACCAGCAGTCAATCTGCCGAAGTCCAGACAGCAGAGACTTGAGGCTCTGGGATCCAGCACTTGGTCAGTTCTTGCCCTGTCAGTTTTCCTGCTACCATGCTTCATTTAAGAGAACAGGCCCTGGATTATAGAGATGTTTCCACGTTCTTCCATTTTAATAACAGCAGAGCTTTCAGGGTGACCAGCCAGGCACAGAGAAATACCCTCTTCTCATTGAAAATTCCCATACTGCAGATCAGGGAAGAAACTAATTCACTGTCAGCAAGTACTGAAAATGAGAGGTGTCCGATTCTCCTCTTTGTGTTCCCTAACCATCATCTTGATTTCATATTATTCCATGATTTTAGCTGTGCTTCCTCAGCTTATTCATCACCATGATGGTCGCAGCACCAACCACTGTTTTCTCCACTTTGAAAACTGTGCCTACTCATGCAGAAGACTTACAGAATGAAACATCTTGGGTTAATTCACTGCCTAAAATTTGTGCAGTTGTCTCTTAATCATCATGAACAAGCAAAAATGGGCTAATATGAAGTTTATAGTAAGAGACAAGTGTACTGGAAAGACTTGCTTAGTTTCAAAAATAATTACGTAATTCATTTTTTGATGAGAAAACAATATTTGTGATACAACATGATTACAGTCATAAAGACAAAATTTAGGTAGAACCATCTTGTAAATGAGACAACGGTATTCACAAGGCTCTTGTCTGTAGACCTCAAAGCTTTGCAAAAGCATGTATAAGTACTTCTAACCTCCTGTTAGACATGGGTAGCTTATTTCTGTTGAATCACTTTTCTTTATGCCATAGCTGTGTGCAATGTTTGTAATCGAGAGCAGGACTGCATAATCTACTCCAGAAACAGTCAGTTAGACTGCTGATACTTGGAAGTAATTTTAAATATGAACTCAATGGTGGGAAAGAAAATTAAACTGTGAAAGCAGTCAACTGAAAAATTTGGATGTGAAAAGAAAAAAAAAATGCGAACTAGTGAGCTCCATTGGAACAGCATGGAGCCAGGTGCTTGGGAATATGCTGAGTGTGTCCTGAGAAGTCATTATGCAGACAAAAGTGGGCAGTGTACATGATTACAAAAATGTGAAGAGCAGGAAAAGAGAATTATGCAACAATTCCTTACACAGCATGAGCAGAATTGCCACTTAACTATCAAAGAACAGTGGTCCTATCAGAGAAAGTGAAATCTTGTTTCATGGGTTTTTTTTTCTTTTTTGTGCTAGTGAGTGATTTTGCAAATGCAAGTACTTCCTGTATCTCTTCTTGAAGCATGTAAATGTATATCTCACTACCCAGTTCCCGAGATTATAATGTCATCCATCCCTTTTGGGGGACATTATTAACATTCTCTCAGAGGATGAAATTCCATTCTCCAAGAAGTCAGATCACTGCTGGTCACTGAAAGTTTTCTCATCTCATTCCTTTGAGTTCACTTGTCTCGCAGCAGGTGCCTGTTCACTAATCATATTTCTGCAATTTACTGTATTTTTTCAGCTATAGCAGCATCCTTGGGTTGTTGGTTTTTTTTCATATCTGTTCTAGTGCCTCTGTTTATTCCCTCTGGAAACCAAATATTATGTTCTGTTAATCAATTTATTCAAAATTACTTATTTCCAACCCATATTTTTGAGTTCTTAAATCTCTGAAAGACAGAGGGAAATAGGAGTTTAGCCCCTTTTAGAACTTTCTTATAGCTCACTGTATTGACAATACAAAATGTCAGTTATTTCAGAATTTTACTTTGACATGACACCATCTGTTGTACATAAATGATTAATTATTTATGTTTATTGCATTATCTTTATTCCATTACATTTAAAAACATAGTTTTTTATATAAGCCATGATTATTAGAAAAGAAGGAATAACAATTTATGATGCTAAGATCTCTATTTCCCTGGAAAATCCAAGAAAATTACTGAAATGTTATGCAATAAGATTGGCGGTTTTAATTTTAATTCAAGTATTTTTGCATATTTCATAGTATATTAGTCTAATACTGGTCCTGTTTCAACAGAAACATGGCTAATGGCCTTGGTTGGTAAAGATAACATTCCATAAATCACTTAAGATTTAAATTTAAGGGGATTTAAAGTTCTCAGAATGTGCTCAGGTTTGACTTAGCTGTGAAAAAAATGGAGACAAGACATTATTCTTTGTGAAAGTAGGAAGTAAAAACAAGGGAAAGCTACCTGACTTCTCTGTATTTGAGAGCAGTAGTTATGTGTCCTTGAAATTTGTATTAATAGCATTCCCACATGTACTTATACATCAACATTTCCAGGAATTTCTATCTCAAATATCACAGTAAATTTGTCCGCTGTAGGTGGCAAATACCATTAGTAACAGAGCCACACATTATAGCTCTGGGAATTTGCATCCCAAAATGATCAATTTGAAATACCCAGCCATTGCTTCTCCTCCCCTCCATCATATGATCTTGTTTACAAAGTAAAAGGCAATTGCCACTTCTTGGTGAAAACTTGCAAAAAAACGTTACAGAAGTGAAGTGTGGAGGTTTGTAATGAAAGTAGTGCTTTTTTTCTGTGTATCAGTATCACCAACAATGATATCTGGAGTTTGTTCACATTCTGATCAGAAACCCACAGTACAGCACAAGGCTGATGGCTGTGTACTGTTGTTCACTGGAAAAAGTGTATACTTCCAACATTCTTTTTAATGTCTTCTTTTTCTCATGCAATGAAGAAAAAGGTCTGTGACTATCCAGTGGACACTTTATAGGAAATGTTTTAAACCACGTCCAGACATGCCTTTGAAAGTCAGTGGGCGTCGGTGGAATTGCATAAGAACTCAGGGCTTCTAGGATTAAATCTTCAGTGGTGACGTTAACACTCAGGTTTTCCTCTCTAATTGCCTCTCTGATTTCTCCTTATTTCCACCCTGTAAATCTTTCTTTGTTGAAAGGAAAAGATCATCTTTTCTTCAGTATTGACACAAATTTTGAAAGATCAAGTATACTGAAGTCTCTGGCATGGAAGAAAATCCAAGTGAGCTATACCAGGTAATTAGCACAAGATTTTCAGTTCTAAAGCTTTACACAACATCAACTCAGAAGTTCATTTTTAAGAAGACAAACATTTGAATTAGTATACCTTTTTGCAGACAATAACTAAAACTTATTAAAAGTTTCCTGACAGTCCACTAGCTGTGTCCTAAAAGTGCATTAGTTCAGCAGTTCATAATAGAGCCAAACCTAAACAGATACCAAAATTCTATGCAGACACACAGAGACTGTTTGAATGTTTTTCATCTTGCTGTGTGACAGTTCAGTGGTTGTTGATTTTCTATGACTTTTTGCATGTTGCAGGTTTCTTTCCCTTTTAGTTCAAGGTTGTATTGAGGGCCAAAATATTGTGTAACAAAATGATGCCGTAAATGTGATCTTCTTAGTATAGGAAACTACTTACAGGTAATCCCATAATTAATAAACAAAGAAAAAATAACAATATTTTTTCATACTCGTAATATTTTACATCTTAAAGGTGTTCGTTCGTGTGAAATACACATTTTTTGTATTTCAGTTGGCAAATTCAAAAATGCATCTGAAACACAGTATTTTTTGTGTGTGTAGCTTTGCTTTTGTTCTTTTTTTTTATTGGAAATGCAGCCTTGCAACCTGTGCATGATTGTAGATTTACATGGTGTAAAATTACTGTAATTTTATCTGTTCAGTTCAGGAAGTCAGAAAGGGATTTAATAAGTAGTAAACATTAAACTAAGAAGTAATATAGAGGCAGATTGTATATATTTTGCACTTTTAAATAACCTTTTATAACAAGAGAACCTATTATCATACAGTATACTGTAATTCCACTTTCTAGTGATACTCTTGCTATTGTCAAAGTGTTGTCTTTACATCTGAATATGAATAGTTTGTATATGTACGCACTTCAAAAGTGATTTCTATAATGGAATATGTGCTCCCTGTCACTGTTATTAACATCCAACTGGAAAAATATTCACCAATTATTTTTTTTTTATAAATTATGAATGTACAGTGTAAATTAGTAAATCAAATATTGTAGCAATGAAGAGATGCACTTTAAAAATGTAAAAGTGTTTATCTCCAAGAGTGTTATTTTGTATAGATGTTTTTGAATAAATAATTTCTTGCTCATTTTGGTGGGTTTCTTACCTTTTAAAATGAAAGCTTTGTAATTGGATTCATAAAGGTTTTAGTCACATTTCACCTTTCATTTAAAATTTGCCATTGGCTTGATCTAGTTGCTATGACATAGCCTGTGTGTGATCTGTGATGCAGCCCGCGGTCCTTCTCGTGATCAACCAGTGAGCGCACCTGGCCACAGCAGCTTCCTCCAGCCATGAGAACTAGTTTTGGCCATGGAAATCAAGGTATGAAGAGAGGGGTACATAAAAAGTGCTTTCAGTCTTAGACAGGAGAAGACAGAGTCAGGGTCTGGCCTTTGTCTATAATCTGGATTAAGGAATTAGAAGCACTCTTGTTGTGTTACAAAAGGAGTTTGTTACCTGGTACACACACAGAGCCGAGATACCAGTTTATTTCATGTCTGCACGGAGATGGATGCTGGGTGGTAACTCCACAATGCTAGCACACCTGGTTACAGTCAGATTGCATATTTACCAGTTTAAAATATTAGTTCCACCTATTAGCCATAGCCTCCTAACTATGACTGGTTAGTTCTCTTCTTACTTTGGTTTAAAGATACAGTACTTTTAAATTTACTACTCATGGTCAGTAGGTAAGGATCTCTGCTTAGGCTGGGGTCGCCAGCCCAAGGGAAGTGATTTTTGGAATTATAATGAGGATAGTTCGTTTAAGGGCACTCTTTATCATTCTTCTGCTGTTAGTTC
>Ga0181612_136636_pt1 | contig 16474 bp, 11 predicted proteins | sample HoacroProtozoa21_FD_119630 | JGI IMG/M metagenome (GOLD analysis project Ga0181612, IMG submission 119630) | Hoatzin crop microbial communities from Cojedes, Venezuel. Combined Assembly of Gp0051906, Gp0051904, Gp0051908
AAAAATAAAAAATATATAAAAATAAAATCTAATATAAATACTATAATATTAGATGATAGATATTCGTTATAAAACAGTATATATAAATAAGTATCCATATTGATAAACATATATAACTAGAATAAAAATGTATCTCAAAAGAAATTTTCAGTACTTACTAGTCAAACAGGACTCCACTGGTTGCATTTTCAAAAGGCATTTATTTGTGTTGGCGTTTTCTAACATACAACATGGCAAGACATTTTTGTTATTACATTGGAAACTACTACATGTGGTAGCCTATCACTAACCTCTCCAAATTTTTTGTTAGTTTGGACATAGTAGTGGCTTACAGAGTTCCTACCTTTGCATTCATTTTCATGTGATACTAGTAGAAATATCTGAGACCTGAATTATAGGCTTATTCCAGACCGCTTCAGCTAACTGCAAAACATCACAAATATTTGTGTCAGGAAAACTAAATGAAAAGTGAAGGTCTAGAGGAGACGTGGGAGAGCTGTAGGAGGAAGGGGATCAAGATGTGTTGCCATCAGCAGTGACTGCTGATGAAGAATGGCAGATGGAGACAGATGGTTGGCCTCTTGTCCAGCATCCACCTCACAGTGAGGCTGCAGGCAGAAAAACTCTGACATTTCTTAGTTGTTTTAGGCAGCCTGCAAAGGTACATAGGTGAGTTAATCAAAATTATCTCCAGCCCCATCAGTGCAATGCTAGGTCCCTGGTATTATGATGCCAATTAACGTAGATTTTGTTCACTATTGATCATTTTAGTTTCGATTTCCCAGCTACTTGGGAGTGTATGCTGCTGGGTTTAGGTAAGGCATTCACCATCATTCCCACTGCTCTACATGACCATGGATTAACTAATCTAGTTAGTTTATAGGGTCAAACATCTTAGTGGAATGAAAGCTTCGTGATAGCTTCATAATGCAAATAAAAAAGCTGTTGATTTCTGAAGCCAAGAGCTAACAAGTGCTACTAGTGACTGAGTCAGGTTTGTTGTAATCTTTGCTTTGAAGATACACTGGAGTTCTCCAAGGTTAATGAACCACTCGTGGTAGAGCTTTCCTTCAGGCTTTAACTCTGTTTTATTCTTGATAGAACCATTAACTTCTACACTAACCTTTCTACTTGTTACTATTACACACATTCTGCCCACTAAAGCTTTCTATTGATTTTTGCCAGTAAACTTTTGTAAAATGTAGGTTTAAATACATGGGGTTTGTGGTTCTGTTAGAATTGGGTGATATACAGACAGACAATGATTAATTGTAGGCTTTAATTTATTTGAGATATATTTTACAGTCACTTTGGCAACACCATAGTCCTTAGGTTTTGTTTCCTGAATCATCCCCTCTACGTATTCCAGATATCTTTTTAATTGCCATAGTTTCCAGTCAAGAAAGTAAAATTTACAAGATATCATGAATAGTGTTAGCAAAATACATTGATATACTGGAAATTCTTCCTATCCTTCCAAATTAAGGATCACAGCTATGAAGAATGATGCCATTGGGGCAGAGGACCAACAGAACTTGCCATCTGGAATCTAGCCATGTGTTAGAAAATCCTATATTCTCCTTTTAACATTTTAATCTCCTACCCCTTCACTTTGTTTATGAGATTTTCATATCAAGATTCCAAAGACACATAAATTTTTTCTTTGGTAACACAACCTGTGGCAAATGAATTAGAAAAAGCTTTAGGACCAATCCTAATTTTTAGGGTTTTAAAAATTATTATTATTCCAATGTATTTTTCCCTTTTTATTTTCAAATTTCTAAAAATATAATATAATCTATATGGCAGGTCATCCTCCTCAATTTCCTTCAGTCAATGTCTTTTTTCTATTTCATCTTCACTTGAAACACTGAAGCACTACAGCCATAAATATTTGGTCAGTAAAATGTTGGTTTTAACCAACATTCTGAGTTAAGAATGACTTTTCTGGTGTTGCTGTATTTCTGGATGCATTTTCCAAATAGAAAAACATGCACTAATCAGTGCCAATTTGTCGTACAAGCAAACAGAAAAAATTTCCTTGCTAAAAAAATAAATCAGGGGATAAAATGTTTCTGGGATTTTTTGATGACTATTTTTTTAACATCACTGTAGGCAGCTAGTGAAGGCAGACTGCAGGTAAAGTATATTAAGCTAGTTGGACTCCCTTGTGCTTTGCAGAATTACTTGTAGTTTTTCTCCATGGGGGTTTTACATCAAGCCAGCTATTTCAACACCATTGTTTTTACAATGGACAGTAATAAAAGCATGGATATTTCCTTGTTTGATTAGGAAAAAAACCACATATACCCTGTCCTGGGATCTGAGCATGTTATTACAATGAAAATGCTTGGAAATTATTTTACATTTTAAAAATTACTAATAAAAGAATTTCTTTGAATTATGGGTCAAATTCCTACCTGTGTATTCAGGCTTGACTCCCTTGATTTGATTGCTCTATGCATTTCAGAAATCATTGTAGCCTTGAACAAGAATTATTTTCAATAAGACATTATTCATGTCTGCCCAAGAATTAAGCTTTGAGAGATTTGTACTAATATTTGCTATTATGTTGGTCAACAGGGTGTCATTCTGTAAGTTTCACTTTGATATTCAGATTCAAATATTCACAACAAAAATATGAATGTCTCATGATTGCAGCTGTGCAAATAGCAAGGGATTACACCAACTCTGAAGCTGGATTCTGTTCTTATTCTTTTCATTATTCTTTTCCCTGTGAACAGTAATGGCAAAAATTTGGGGAACTTGCTTAAACTGATGGACAGCAATCCATATTCACTTATGAATTATTTACTGTGGTAAGTAACCCTTATGCAACAATATATGTATAAAATTAGCCCTGCCCAAAAGTCTCAGGACAGATGCCTGCCACTAATATGCATTTAATAATTTGAAATAGGCAAATGGGTAGCATTATATGAATGCATTTTTGACTGCTTAATGCAGCCGTAGCTACATTCAGCACAGAAACAGCAAGTATACAAGGTGTTCAATGAATTCTTCAGAAGTAGTATTGCATGCATTATTCTGTGGTATCAATGTAGCAACAGAAAATTAAATGTAAACATTTGCTGTAAGCAGCAAAAAAGTCTAGCATTCAGCAATTTAGGTCATGATCCCTCAGTCAGAAGAAAATAAGAAGTTTTTAAAAATCTGAGGTTTGTGAGCATTGCCAGAATGTGAGAGTGGTTGTAAATTGAGGGGAAAAAAACGTTAATGTATCCTAATTAAATTACCTGAACTTTACCTATCTTTTTATATATTTAAAAAAAAGTTCTTAGTATTTTCTTTGTTCAGTCATTCTATAATAGCAATTGCGCCACATCAAGGATTAAATATACGGGACGAAAATGACCCTATCAGCTTGAAATGTAAATTCAGAAGTAATACTATAAGTGTGTAATGGCAGCCCAGAGGCAAGAATTTGTCAATAGATAGTATTTGCTAGGTGATTGTGAGTAGGAAACACAAACTTAAAACCTATGTCTTTTGCAAGCAAGCTATGAACAAAGAGTTAAAACCATTGAATTAATATATTAATAACACAAACAGTTCTATCTTCCCTCAACCTGTCTAAGTTAGCTCAGAAATAAGACCACGTCTACTTAAAGGTTTATACACCACAGTGTAAATTTTCAGCAAATTAGAGCAGAGTCTGAAGCAAAGCACGAAACCGCAGGACCCTAATATGGTGTAATACTTCACAGTGAACATTTCATGCAGCTGTATAAATAAAACCACCATCATAGTGAAGACAGTGATTGATGATTCAGTGAAGCTTGTTTCCAAGAACTAAGACAACTCCATACTGCTAAAATGGAAATCAATTTAGCACGAACTGGTGAGTTAGGAAGTGATGGTTTGCTTAAAAACAAACCCCAACAACCTTCTCTTCTTTGTAAACACTGAAGCAATATAAAATGGAATGTCACAAGTAAAGGTCTGAAGCCACATATTTCTATTGCTGTTCAGGAATAGACAGGCCAAAATATGATTCTTAGTTTAGCATTTTCTCTGTGAGAAAGCCATTATTTTATATGGAAAAATAATTGGTTTTAAATTAGAAAATAAAAGCACTACATATATATATACACTCACATAAATATACACAAATCTGTATTTTAATATGATGCCACTCATTATTCGTTATACACTGAACAACATTTAAGCAACTCTCTAACCTGTTCGTTTCTATGCATCTGATTAACTGCACCTTCCCAGCTCTTTAACGTTGATGTTTCTCTTCCAAAGAAAAGGCATCATCATATACTACATAAAATGCAGTCCCATGAACATGGATAGAGGAACATAACGCTTGAAATTTGGGGTATGATAAGTATGAACTACAGTTCTTCTAAAGACTATATGAAACTAATTAGATTATATCCTTTTCAGAGGAAATGTTTCGGTTTCCCAAATATTGCTCCCAAACTAATCAGGAATTTTTGACTCTAGCTAATTTTGTCAAGTGTTTTGAGATCACATTTTTATATTTAACTATTTAAAACACCACATATTCGGAAAAGTCAGAGAAGACAACATCAGGGTTCCACTATTACCACGCCAGCTTCTTTTAAGAAGTTTGATGCAGGTTGTGAAGTTGTATGATGCATGGCTTAAAAAAGTTTTGGGGAAATTGTGAATATAAATACAGATTGCAAATTGTTCAGGGGAGGATTTTGAATGGTAATGCAGATTAAAATGTTTGCTTTGAGCCTATTTTGAATTACAGTGAAGAATTTTTAATACAGTTCATTCTTAAGTCCTGCAAACCCAAACATGACCATGCGGTTTTAATAGGTTCTAATATATAATGAGGTCTGAAAGCAAAAAAAAAAAAAAGTACAAAAAGAAAATGTGAAGCCACCTATATGTTTATAAAAGAAGATGAAAGAATTGGAAAATCTGAAGAGAATTGAGAGTTAACATGGACAGGTAAATTATTTCTGTCCTATTACACTAAAAAAAGCATTATTTTAAATGGATCAATTAAAAACAATTGTAATGCATCTACAATTTATTTGTTCCAACCTAGAATTTCAATGTCACCTAAGATACTAAATATCTCATTCTTTTTACATTTTAAATTTAGATTCCTAAATCACTAAAAAACCCAGTTGATTTCATACTGATAAAAAAATGCTGAACACGATTTCCAATGCATTCAGTACAATGGAACGCTAGGCTCCAGCATACGGTCCCAAACATTGTTTAGAAAAATGTAGCTCGGCTACTCACACTCCAGCCTCCACGCTTGCAATGTGCTTTACTGCTCTTAATACAAGGGCTTTAATGACACTGCTGCTTAAACTTGCCTTTTGCCGAAAGATTTCATTTCCGTGCAAAAGACCTGAAATGCACATATCAAGCATGCACTTCACCAGCATTGCAGTAGCATGGACTTTGGCCAATCCGAATGATAAAACAGTCCCAGTGTGTTCGGATTAGAAAGACTCTGCCCTGCAGTGGGTTGTATAAAATGATCATGAAGGTCGCAGCCCAATCCCCAAAAGACAACTGTTGATATCATAAAAATCACCACGCTCAGTAACTGGCACCAGTGCTGACAGACTTGGCAGAAAGGCCAATGATTCAATTGACCTAAAGACTAAACAATGCTTTTTTTATTTTTTCCAGAGGAAATGCTCCCTTTAGATCAGAGCTGAGATACAATTAGCATGGCAACAGTTCTCTGTGAAACAAAGCCATTCCTTGTAAAAATATCCCTCAAAAAAGAAAAGCAGCAAAAACTTGCTTAAGACGTGAATTTGAATAAATCAGATTCTTTTTCATGAGATAAAATGTGTCTTTATTCACCCATTCATTATTCAAAGAAATAAACACACACACACACAAACACAGAGGTTTAAACACAGGTTGACTGAAAACTAGCAAAGATCGCTCTACACCCAAATTCTAACTGTATATCTGATTTCCATCTAAACACAAACAATGCATCTGAGATTAGAATATGTGCCTGGTAAAGCGGACATTGACTGGATGTTCACGCATGCAAGACAAATTCAGTTCTCAGCCATACCACCTTAACTCTAGAGAAACCCCACAGATGCCAATGAAATGGTATTGGATTTGTAATGGAGTGAGAACAGAATATTGCCTGGCATATCTTTTTTTATACATTTTCTTTTAAGCAAAACATACAGAAGAAATCTTCCTTTGCTCCCCTGTTATCAATCAATGACCATTGCTCTGTTAATGCATTACAATAAAATATCTCAACGGTGCATTGAGCTGGTTGACTGTAATATATCAGCAGATCAATGGTCTGCAAAAAGAAAATGATCAAATGCAAGACAACCTTCTCCAATTAGATAATTTTCAAAGATTTCACACACTGAATTTGTAATGGCTTCGAAGAAGCAAGTCAACAGTGCTAACTGACTAACTGGAGATCTCACAGGGCTTTTCAAAGTGTTACCTTCCTTCTGGTTCCCCCATTAGTAAAATTAAAGATAAATTTCATTTTAAAAATTTAAGGATACTTGTCTCCAGATCTGGATACTGCATCTCTGATGTTAAGAAACTCCTACATACCAAAAAACTAGGAGAGTAAGAGGCGACTCAGAGAAATGGAAGCCTGCAGCCCACATTGTCTGAGTGGGAAGTTTTCAGCCATTTTGTAAACCCTGTGGGTCAGGCTTGTGCAGCCAGTCCTGCGACTGCTGCCTCAGGACCCAGCACCCCAAGCCGTCTCCACCACTGTTCTCCTGAGACCCTGTTTGCAAGCTTTGACAGTGCCAATTTATAAACAGTTCTCAAAGCTTCAAGCATCCATTACATACGTCTGAACAGAAGTAATTCTTTGAAAGACCGTGTTTATAGCACTGAGGCAAGAGTCAGAAAAATCAATTAAAAGGCAATATTGCATACATTCGAGAAAAAGTGATCCACATGTAAATGGACTTTGTCAATCTCCTCTGTCGGCTATGTGTTTTTAATGCCTGTGAATAAACACTCATCCCTGTGAAGACGTTAGAAATTCTGTTTCTGACAGAAAACACAACAAACTACGACTGTCTTCTTTCTTCTTTTTGGGTTGGTTTTTTTTTAACGCTTAATAAAGCAGGGACTGCAGATCTCCACATTCTTTGGGCTACTTTCAGGGTTCATTCACATCCAGAAGAATCCCTTATCACCACTGTGGTTTCACCCTGATGGGAGCCACTTCACTACAGCACCAATTCTTTCTGAACATTTTAGCCTTGGTCTAAGAACAATTTGAGGTCTTCAATCATACTTATACATGGAAGCGATGGTATTTACAGAGGAGACATGCACATGTTTCTTTGCATGCAAGCAGACATCTGAACATGCAAAGCAAGAAGCTGTGCTCCTAGATGTGTGATTTCTTCCTCCCAGACAAATTTATACCTTTCTTGTGGGTGATTTTGTTTACATGAAAAAAATCACTGTTCAACTTTAAAAGACAGAGCTAAAAGCTTTGCTCTGCATGCAGTTCTTCTGCTGCAAAGAATTTTTTATGCATGCATCCCTCTTTTTCATTGACATCATATATTTCTGTAATGGTGCATAATTAAACATTGACATATCTAAATCAATAAACATCTTCATTCGTTGGGGTGGCATCAGCACTTAGAAGTGCTGCCTATAGAGAAGCTCTGGGGTCTCAAAGATCAGATTATATGTTTCAAGATATCGACATTTCTGATTTGTTCTGGTCTGGGAATACAATAAGGAAAACCTCTCTGTTTTGCTTTGGTTTTTTTTTTTTTTCTCATTGATAAAGGAGAAGAATAAATAAAAAAAGAACCTTAAGTAACATAAACAGCTACATCAATTCAGTGCAGTCTTCACAAGTAATACACATTTCAGAATAAGATTTCCATGCAACTGAAGTACGAGGTGACGACTTCTCTGCAGATCCAGATTAGTGTCAAAGAACTAAGAAGAGTAAGTGGAGCGGTGGGCTTTGCTGTGTGCTGTGACTCACCAGATGGAGCTATTCCAGACAGCTGTATTTACCTGGCAGTAAATATAGAGTGCCTGAAGAAATGCTTCTTGTCAGATATAGTGCCTTCTTTTAAGCAAATTGAATCTATCACCAATAAAGTTTGTTCTCCAGATTCAAACTTGCCCCTGAAGCACACAAGCAAATAACAATCCCTAGTGCCAAAGTATTACAGACTTCATTTAATTACTCAAAGCTCAACAGAGATATTTTAAGTGAGTTTTTTTCCATTTTTTTTTCTTCTAATAGTTACATAGGCAACAATAACAAAAACTCAAGCAATGCAGTTGTAGAAAATCATCGTTCTCTGCCACATGGTATTTTTGTTTCTGCTCAAAAGTGGAAATTGCAAAACATCCAACTAAAGTAAACATAACAAACAAATTAAAAAATCCCATTACTCAAAACAGGTAATCTCCCAGAAAACATCAGAGACTTCAGATGATATGAATGAGCATAGGTGTACTATAAGGTCAGAAAAATTGGAAGTTAAAATTGTCCATGCATTTTTAAATCAATCTCTCCCATTTGTTTGTTTTAGGATATGCTCTATTCTCATCACTAACTATAACAGAGGAATTTAATAATTGGATATTAATAATTTGCATTATTCAATATTAAGAAATCTCAGAGGACTTTCCAGATAATTCATTCATCCTTACATTATACTTGTAAGGAGAAAGGAAACACTGTCTTGCCATTCCATGTGGAAGAAAGAAACAGAGACAGAGTTCACACAGAAATTTAGTGCCAGAGCTGGAACTATTTCCTAGTTCTCAAATTCTGTTTACTGAAACTCAGACTATGGGCTGTACTGAATTAGTGCAATATCAAATACTGTGACAGGCTTAGAATTATGTGTCCTGGATCTTATGTGATCCAGAAGAAGTGCATGAAAGGAATTTATGATATACTGCTTGTCATACTATACAGCATATCTTACAAGAGTGCTAAGAAAAAATGTAAGTTATTACCATTCAGTATTTGTCAAATAGTATATGATTCCATAAAGACTCCTGAAGGCTTCAAATCTTTAGCCACATCAAAGTCAAAGAGAAGTAAGGATATCCTCAAAATAGTATACAGTCTTAAATAACATGTGGACTACCAGCAGATTACTGGGTTACCTCAAACAAACACGCTTAGTTGTTAACATATGTGTCACGGTTTATCCCAGCAACCAGCAACTGGGACCTGACAGCCGCTTGCTTATCCCTGCCCTTCCCCCCAGAGGCAGAAAGAGGCGAAATGGACAAAAGCAGAAGTTCATGGGTTGAACTAACGACAGTTTAATAAGACAACAAAGTAAATACTAGTACTACTACTACTAATAATAGTAATGATAATAACGAATATGTCAAACAAACTACGTACAACACTATTTTCTCACCACCCGATGACCAATTTGCAGTCAGTCCCTGAGCAGCGATCGCAGAACACGGAACTCGCGGATTTTGCAAATTTTGTGAAATTCACAGAACTCCCCAAAAAAGACTGAACTCACAGAAAAGTTTGAACTCCCAAAGAGGAATAAAAAGAGGCTTCCCTCCCCCTGGCCAATCCCCATTTATGTACTGAGCATGATGTCTCTGGTATGGAATATTCCCATTGCCCAGCCTGGGCTGGCGGCCTGGCTGTGCTCCCCCCAGCTCCTGCACACCTGCCCAGGAGCTGAACATGGGAGACTGGAAAAAGTCCTTAATTTCTTAGCAATGACTAAAAACGTCAGTGTTATCAACACTCTTCTGATACTAAATCCAAAACACAGCAGCTACTGGGAGGAAAATTAACTCTGTCCTAGCTGAAACCAGGACACAATGCAAAATCTGGGGTTTTTTTCCTGAATAAAGCGTAAAGGAAGCAGAGGTAAGCCATTTCTTTGCTCACTGTTCCCAGCCTTGTAGGTTTTTTTACAAGTGCTTGGAGTCCTATCTGCTGCTTTTGGGTTCTGCCCAAGGGTCTTCTGCAGGGTGCTTTTATTTCCATCACCCTCCGCCCCTCCATTTCTATCCTTCTCTCTCCTCCTGTAGCTTCAGTTCCCTGTTCCATACTGGCACTGGAGTCTCGTTTGGTTCTGCTGTGTACAGGTCCAGTACTGTAACTGTTGTCTGGAGAGAGATTTCAGCAGTCCCCACCTGAGCGGTGTCTGGGCATTTTTAGTGTGCAATGTCTGCACAGGAGGCTGACAGCACGTCTAGCAGCAGAGATGAATTTTAATCTTCGTTTATCTCTGAATCTTTGTTTCGTAGTTCTACTTGTGATTATTTTTCTTTTTTTTCCCAGAGGACACTGGTGTTTCACCTTTTCAAACACAAAAAGAAAAATTTATATTCTGTTTCCTAGTGTGATGCTCTTTGATCAGAAGATTGTGTTAACAATTCCTTTTTTTATTCTGAGACCAAGAAAGAAATGCCCAAGGGTGACATAAATCATGTATGAATTCTAAAAGCCTTTCTTTTAAGTAAATAACTTTTTCTTTACAGGATTGAAATTTGTGATTTGTCATCAGATCTTGAGTTACTTATTTGAGTCGTTAGCACCATGTTCTGTCTTTTGCTGAATTAAGAGGAAGCTATTTACTCCTCTTAACTGAGGGAGAAATAAGTAGCCAAGCTTTTAGTTTTTAGATAAACATTTAAAAACCTTAAAAACATTTAAAAACCTTATGGTAACCAAATAGCTTCAAATATTTGCAAATATTCAGAAGCACAGCAGCTTAAGGACATTGCTTGATTTTCCTGAGAGAATGTACAAGCCCTTTTTTTAAAAAAAGGCTTTTTTAAAGTACAAATCCAGGTGGGTTTGCTCTGGCTGGGTTGGAGTTCACCAAGAAGGGTTCAGCAAGAAGGGCTGAGAGAAAGGAGGGAGGGCTGGGGCATTTCTTCTGAAGGCATTTGTCTTCCGAAGCAGCCACTGCGTGTAGGGAGGCCACACCGCCCAGGAGTCGGCAGGGCGTTGCCTGCTGATGGGAAGTAGAGAAGAATAAACCTTCTTTATTTATTGATTTATTTTCTTCCATGTGCAGCCTTTTACTTTTTTTTTTTTTTAATTAAATGGCCTTTATCCCGACCTGTGAGTGTTTCATCTTCTTTTCTCCCCACCGGGCTGAGGAGGGGGTGAGAGCGGCTTGGTGGGCGCCCGGCAGCCAGCCCGAGTCAGCCCCCCACGCAAGGTCAGCGCTGCCTTGGCGTTGCAGGACACAGGCCCGCGTGTTGCAGGACAATTTATCTTGTTTATGAAAAGCAACAACAATGACAAAGTAATATGCTGTCAAAAGCTCATGCTTTGCTCCAGCTGTTGAGGATGAATTACAGTACAGGCCCACGCAGTAGCACAGAATAGGTTTCTACGCTGCTGCGGTTACTTTTGAGCTGCGGGGTTCATCTGCAGTCCAAGGGCGCGTTGAGGAGCTGTGCAGCATGGGCTGGAGTGGCTGAGGCTGGCTGTGACACTGCGCCTTCAGGAGGAGCCGAAAATGTAAAGCAGGGAAGTGCTCAGTCTCTTCTTGCATTAGAGAAAAGCCTTGCTTTCACCTTTTTGTCAAGAGAATGGTTTATTTTAACTAACTGGAAATGTTTAGAAGATAAAGGACATTCCTGACAAGATTATGGCTTTTAATATGGGATGGATTTTGGATTTTAACTTCTGTTGCTATTTTAAATATTGATGTTTAAAGTCGTTGTTGGATTTGTAAAGCAGCTGCAAGGCTAAGGGTATCTTCTGATTGCAGCTGGCTAATGAGAAATTATGTTGAATTGGAGAATACCAATTACCTTATTATTCTTGGTAAGTTAAGAAAAGTAATTATGTCTAGAACAATTTAGAACAAGACTGTTTTGACAACTGGTGATAAGACTGAAACACCAAGATGCTGTCAAAACTATGCATAGTTTGATTGAAATAGAAAGAACATTGACCCAGACCTTTTTTCATAAATGGGAAGGAATGAAATGCATGAAATATGCTTAAAAAGCGAACCTTTGTATTATTGTTCATTGCTGAGAAGACTTCATTTAAGATTCTAAAAGTTGTCACCCTGTGAAAATAATCTGTTAAAACAAAGCAATGTGAGAGGAACACGTTTCTATGTACCCGTTCTTCTTTCATAGTGCTTCTGACTTACAATATTTAGTTTAGTCCAGCAAACATTGAGATTCATTTTTAGTAAATGACTAAAAGCTACAGTAATTTTCTATGAAGTGTCATCATTAGGAAATGCATCGTTTGTAGGAAGAAAGCGTGGTGGGTTTTTAACTTGAATAAGTTGATTTGGATCAATGCTAGCTAGTCTTGTAATCTTTAATGTAGCCGAAAAGAGAAACCCCTCAAGGTATGTGTCTTTTTATTCGAAGTAAAAATTTATTAAGTAATTCCATAGCATTATAGTTTGTGTTAGCGTACCTCTGCCAAACATGCTTAGATCATCAGTACGCTATTTGCTTTGAGCTACAATGAACACTTTGTTATCAAAAGATATAATCGACTGTCTAAGATTTAGCAGAAGAAGGGATGAGGTTTGAATCATTTGTCATGGCATTGATCTTAAAAGCTTCATTTTATTTATTTATTTCCATTTGTGTGAAGAGGTGACAGGTCTCATATTGCAGCAGAAATGAGATAATCCAGGTCTGATGGCGGCTGTGCAGCATATGCATTATGTTATTTTGAACTGTTTGACTGCTAGACTGAAAAACATTTAAACAGAATGCAAGGACCAGAACAGCTGTGACAGCAGAGGAAGTTTCAAGTTTTCTCCCTTTTTCTTTTATCCTTTTTTTTCTTTTCTGGAACACCTTGTTATATTTCTATACTTTTCCTTCAAAGGACAGCTTGTTTATTTTGTGTTCCCTAACGTAAAACTGGAAGACGCACCCTTCCTTCGCTTCATGAAAGTTTCAAGCATAAAAAGGAATACTCGAATGTGAGTGTGCGGTGAAAGGCTGCCTGGTGCCGTCCCATCGGTCGTCCCACTGCGGGGCTGCTGTGGGAGCGGGCGCGTCGGAGGAGGGGCTCGGCTGGGCTGGGCTGGGGTGGCCAGCGGGGCCCAGTGGGTGTAGAGAGCAAATGCTAAGGGCAAGGGTGGGCAGGAGTTTATCTGGACTGAGAGCTTGGAAGTTGGAAACTTCACAACCTGGAAACAGAGAATAAGCCCAGCCTGTCACAGAAATATCAAAACATGATGAGGCTGAGTAGAACTTGTCCAAGCATCTTTTTGTCGTGATAAAATAAGTGTCTGTTGTTTTCGAACAGGCTTGCTAGAGAGGGGGTCGATGCCCCGAGCCTGTCGGTGTTTCAGAGGAGTTTGGTCAATGCCCTTGACAAACGCGCTGGAACTTTTGGTCAGCCCTGAAGTGGTCAGGCAGTTGGACCAGGTGATCGTTGTAGGTCCCTTCCAGCTGAAACAGTCCATTCTGTTCTGTTTTGCTCAGTGTGTATGAAAATGGGAGATTTTTAATTGCAGCCTTGCTTAAAATACAAGTTACGCTTTCTTCAAAACTGTCAGGTACGCTCCTGAGGTCCAAATTACCTGGTGTTTGGACAGGTCATTTCAGAAGGGTCCGTACATCAGCGGAAACGCCTGCTGTTCTGGGTTTGTTGGCGTGTTCGGTGATGGTGAGTTTTACCCCAAGTCAAGGTAGTGATGAATTAAATTTGCTGTCTCGTTGGTCTGATTGGAAGCCATGTGTCCAGGCTTGGCGTGGCACTGCCATCGAGCCAACATGCCTCCTCTCTCCGAGAGAGCTTCTGTCTGCCTGCGGAGGATCTTGGAGGTATATCGGGAAGCTGTCGTGGATCCAAAGGTATAAACATTACAGCCAGTTAGGCACTGGAAGCAATAATTCTACTGAAGTCACTGAAGGCAGTCTGTATTGTCACTGGTGTAAGTGGAAACCGAAACATCTTCCGTTTAACTTGAAACACTGTACAGCTGCTTCGTGTAATTTTTTAACTTTACATTTTGCAGATACTGTATAGAAACCTGGTTTATGTCTGTTGTAAGTGGCACTTGGTATAAACATAGTATCGTTGTATAGAATGAAACATGTGAGAAGTTCCCCTTGGAAATGAGGGGAAGAGGTTATTAGAAACAACCTAATTCAGATTAAAGTGCTTGAAGTGTCACGCTTGCTGCAGTGCTGAGAACTTGGCACTCCTGGTGCGGGGAAGCAGCCAAAGCATGTGTACGGATTAAAGAAGTGTAATTCCCTCAGCTCCTCTGGTACTTCTGTTAAAGGGAGGTGTTCCTTAGCCTGGAGGAGATTTTCTTTCCTCATCCTCCATGGCAGTTGTACAGTACAAACAGCAGCAATAACATGGCGGTGTGTTTTCTCACATTTCAGTGAAGCAGGAAAATAAATTGAAACTTTAACTGAACAGGACATCTTTTCATGTTGATGAGCTTTAAAGAGCTGATATCTTTGCTCCGTGTTCATTAGCAAGCTGGAAGGCTTGCCAGTCAGAGTTTTTTTGCTTATTTAGAAAGTATGTTGCTGAGTTTGAAGGTTTGAGTCCAGGGAGCTGCTGCCAGAGTTCGCTCTTTCTGCTGTGGCCGGTGCCCGATGGCCGGTTACCGCGCCAGCGCGGGCTGTGTCTCACAGGTCCTGCTCCGCTGTCCTCTCTCACAGGGTGTTGGGTGAAGTACGCCAGAATAACGAGGCCTGAAGGTATTATACCTCGTTAGTTTTATGGTCTTTTGGTGGTATTTGAAGGTTTTTTTGAAGGGGAAGAACATGTTTATTATCATGAAACTGGGTGCATGGCTAAAATGCTTCAGCTGTTTTTGGAAGATCACAACTTGCAGTTCTCTCGCTGAATTCAAATTAGAAAGACTTGTTGCTAGTAAAAAAGATGTGGGTAACCTTTGCGACATAAATATAGCTTTTATAGACTAATAGACACATTTTTCAAGATCCATTTTCTCTTTTAAACGTTGCCTTTTTCTCCTTCCAGTCTCCAAAGAATTTTGCTGTGGCAGAGTAACACGTGTGCATGTGTGGAAAAACTGCTGATCATAAGTGTCTCAACCTAGCTAAATATTTAAACATGTGCAGCTTGCCTGTGTGTGTGCTACTAAAGCAACGGCTTCCTGAAGCGGATTATTTCTGAGGTTATGCGGATTGTGGAACTCCGACTCCGTTACCGCAATGTGTGGATCCTGCTGGTCCTACAATTTATTTTCACATCGCGTTCCCCTGTGAAGTGGTGCAGTTTTGAAAAGGGCAGAGATCCCCACTTCCAAAAAGGTGTTGCAGTGCAGATGTTGGATGTTATTAAACCAAACACGGGCCTCTAATTCCCAGCATGTTAGATCTGCTGAGCTGTTTATGCGATGAAGGGGGGGACGTAGGTGTTTCTGAACTGGGTTCAGAACAGCCCGAATTGCCGGCGTCGGCCGCGAGGAGCTCTGAATGCATCCAGGGGTATTGCGGGGCGGAGGGGTGCCTTGATTCTGGAAATGTGCGGGTTTTTTTCTCGTTTTTATTTGCATCTTGCACAGGGACTTCAGAGCTTCAGGCTTAGAAATCATATATGGTGTTCGTTAGAAGCTTGATTTCTCATAAATTTCAGTGGATATTGAGAGTAAAAATTGTAGTTAGTCATAATGTCTTAATGCAACAAATATGAAGAGCAGTGAATATTTTATATGAAATAGGTGTAAGTATTGTTGATATATTGACTGTGCTTAAAACAAAGTTAAATAAATCCTTATTGGGAGATCTAATTAATGCGCTTAGCCTTTTTAATTGGTCGTCATGCTGGCGTTGTAGTTGAGCCTCAGAGTTATAGCTGTTCGCCACCATGGCTTGGCTGTTGCGGTGAAACTGCTCGTTTGCGTCGCTTGTAACGCTGACCGCTCCGCCCATGCTCGCAGAGATTTGCTGTTCCCTGTAGGCACGTCCAAACTGGTGTCTTCCCTCACGGGAGGCAAGGCTGGACCAACCTTCGTGATAATCTGCAGCAACATTTATTAGAAAGAAACAGAGAGAAAGCTTTGCTGGAAGTTCCTCTTGGATTCCTGCGGTTTATCTTATTGTTTTACAAGTAGCATGTGAAAAGTTATTATTACCAATTTCATGGAGTTTTGGGAAAATTGTCAGAGATTTTATCTAAATTTTACTAAGTAATGCTAGGAACATTAGGACTATTAAATATTTTTAAATACAATATTTCTAAGATACATCGTTATTGTGCTTTGATGTTTTACACTACCTTTTTTCAGAATTTGTAATTCAGAGATTTGAAACCTGATTTAAATCTTAATCGGTTTTAGCAGGATGTGCGAGACGAGGGTGTTTATGTTGGGTGACCCGTGAAACTTTCAAAGTTATAAATCACAAGAGCTGCTTAGTAGATCCTTCTCAGCTGGTGCTATAACATAGCTGGTTTTCAGTATAGCCAAAGCTGCTGTTCTGTTTTCGAATTTTAAATTACATGAAGTACAATTCTAACATCTGTTTCCTG
>Ga0181612_127869_pt1 | contig 16473 bp, 12 predicted proteins | sample HoacroProtozoa21_FD_119630 | JGI IMG/M metagenome (GOLD analysis project Ga0181612, IMG submission 119630) | Hoatzin crop microbial communities from Cojedes, Venezuel. Combined Assembly of Gp0051906, Gp0051904, Gp0051908
TTATGTGAGCCCCAGGATACTATTTATGAATCTAACTTTTTCAGTACTGCCTGCGGGCATGAGGCTTGAGCAAATGGTGTTTATTGCAGTGCAAATAGGGTCTTGCTCTTGTGCAGATTCTGTGTGGAAGCTTGCATATTCCCCCATAGGATGGGAACCATATGGATTTTTTTTTCTATCTTTTGGCAGGGAAATAGCGACCAGACGCTACAGATAATGCAGTCCCCAAATGCGGAGGGAGGATTGATGTGGGAGGGGAGTATGTTCTTTGTCTATTAAGCAACAGAAACTGTTCTTAAAGCATTGCCTGTGTGTGCCTGATGATGTCCTGGTACTGCGGTTCTTTTTAACATCTCTTAAAGACATTTTCTTTTGAGACCTTTATAAACCCCACTTCATGAACATCCAGGAACATCTTTTTGCCTCCTAGTTATGAGTTTTCCCTGTGCTTATGGAATCTGGGCATGCTGAAAAGGTCTGTTTTTAATATAAGAGCACTGTCCAGTTTGCCTTGTCCCTGCCTGTCTGTGCTTTTGCTTCTAGCATTGCAGTTGCTGCTGAGGAGCAAGGATACCGACTTACGCCTGCAACAAACTCTATGGGCCAATATAAGGATGCAAACTGCATTTGCGGAAAATGCAGCTGCTGAGACTTTTGGAGAGCTCTCCTTAGAGCCCACAGGTCAACTACCACAAAGCCTACAGCTCTCAAAGTACCATATCAGATACTGTACATTTTAATGCCAGGAAACTTGGGGGCATAATTGAACAATATGTCTAAAATGAGTCAAAGCCAGTATAATTCATATCTCTTTGCACTCCACTTACTGATGTACATGTTCTGATGACTAAGAATTCTGTATTCCCTTGGACTTATTTACAACATGCATCTTCCACCTCATTTCAGCTCTCCCTGAGCCCAAAGGAGAAAAACAAAAAGGGAAAGCCTAACATTGAATATGGTAAGGTCACCAGCCACAGATCTTGTTGGGATGCTGTAGGATTTACACCAGAGCAGGCCACTCTTGATTTTTGGCTCTTGTCTTTTTATAGGTCCCCAGCATGTCACTTATGCTGATTACATATTAGGACATTAGCCTGTTTGTATGTAAAGGGAATCTGGGGAGACGCCTCTGTGTCCCATGGGTGAGAGCATGTTGAGCCCTCTTTGTGAGTGGGCCCTGCCAGGGTGGTACATGGCTGCAGCACTGTGGCAGGTTGAGCATCCCCTGCCCCGGGGAGGCTCCACTTGAGCCTGTCCCCAGCCACGACACCCTTGTCCTCACCGCACCACTCTACTTCACACATGGCAGAGAGGCCTTCAGAATACGCTTTTTCAGTTTTGCTCTGTTGAATTCCCTCAGGCTATATCCAAATCCTTTTTTCAGACTGCTTTGGGCACAAGGGGTGATGTGGCAGGAAGACAAACCTTTGTCTCTGGGTGTAAGGGATTCCTGATTGCAAAATGTTTGACCTACACCCTGTCACAGTGAGCCACATTGTTAAACTTGGTTTATTATTACTAAAATTGAGATATGTGAACTGGGTTTTCTCACATTGTCATTTGCTGCATCAGATTTCCTTCCTTTCTCTTCTTTGACGCAGTGGTGCATGCATTTTCACGATACAGCTGAGTGTCCTGATAGTATGTTTCATTTGATGCTTATCTGAGAGCATTCCAAACTGCAACAGAGAAAAGGTATTGGCAGGGGTACTGGAAGGGTTGTATTTTTCACATTACCAGAGTGTATATTCTGTAAGCCTATGTACTATTCAGATAACTGCATCTCTAAGCTGAAACTGAAATGGTTAGCTGTCTGTCAAGTCCTTGGCTTAGCACACATTTTCTGTAAATTTGGTAGCATTTTCTGGGATTTATTGGAGAGTTTATTCCAAAGAGTCAGCATTACTTCCAAATGGAAAATTGTTTGTCCCCTGCACTTGTCTTTGTCCGAGCAGCTCATACATGGTGTGAGTGCAGCATCAGTGCCAGGTTGATGGACAGAATGAGAACAGAATGTATCAAAATATGTTGCTTTCTCAAAAGAGTTTTGTTTTTATACTGTCCTTCAGTTCAAGAGGTTTGTATGTATTTACATTATACATTTTACCTATAGAGTGAATTCTGTCAGTCTGCCATTGACTGTTTTCATTTGCCACATGCAGCATTTCTTAGTTCATCATCCACTTAGCAACAGCATAGCCAAAGTGATTTCTGGTTAACCTTGATGTAGGAGAAGACCCCTGAAACATGACTTAGATAACATATGCATCATGCTAATGCCATAGATTAACCCAGCTACTGCTGGGAAAAACCTTTCCCCTCCAATGTTCTATGAACTTAATGTTTGATACAAGCAGTGGGATACAAATGCCTCTTAAGTTCTCATAATAGGATATATATAAAATTGGGCAAAGGCACAGTTTTAAAATAGTCTCTGTGTGAGCTTTGTAAGGGCAGATAAATGTTCCTAAAATAGCAATATATTTCTATTAAACAAAAAATCACTCAGACACCACCTGCTGCTTTTGGCATTTTAAAATCTTATTTGGAATAGAGAGAAAAAATGATTGCTTCTGTGTCTCCCTCTCCCCTCCTAACTTCGAACGTTTCTACCCAACCTTCAAAGACAGCAGCCTGTTTTTCCAAGGCTATTGGTTGGATGAAGTTGGTGGTTATTTGAGCCTGCATCCAGAAAAAATGCATCCAGTCTGAACTAGACTGATTAGTCCTAAATCCGGGATGCCAGGGTGACCAGGAAATAGAGCACTTGTTTAAACACCAGTAATGATTTTTTTGTTGCATGGCTCTCACGGAAAGCTACTGTTGATTGCCTCAGCATGGGGAGGAAAAAACATTAAAAGGCAGGGAGTGTAATCCACTTCACTGTTACAGAGGGAGCATATGTGCAAAATCTTCTGTTACTTGTAAGATTGGTGCACACTATATGGGAAGGATCTGCATGGGGTTTAAATCGGACAAGAGAACACTGCACAGGAGTGTGACTCTTTCTCGGAGTCCAAATTATCAGCATTTTGACAGCTGTAAAACCACAAATATTATTTTTTAAGCAATTTTATTTTTCTGGCTTACAGTTAAAACTGAAAACAGGGCAAATGCAAAAATTTTTACAAGCTCTCACATATTAAGTACTTTCACAGTTCACCAGCAGTGGTATTTTCCAAATGATAATTTTATCAATAATCATTAACCCACAGGGAAGTAGAAGAAATACAACATTTATTAATATCAAGCAAGAGATAGTGCAACTTGTGTTCATAGCATGCAACAGTGGAAATAAAAACAACTACATCTGAGATTTCCAGTGCTGCCTGGGGCATTTAGACTCATAATTTGTGATACATTTCACCAGAAGGTGGGTTTTTTGCTCTCTGCCTAGATGAATATGAAAATTTCAGCCAGAGTTTTTGTAGCCATCCCTTAATAAAATAATTCAGGCATGTATATGGAATGTGTTATTCTCAGCACTGAAGCATTAAGATCTGAAAAGAAAACAGTACCGCATGTAAAAATGAAATCAGTAATATTGTCTTCGATATCGCGTAAGAAATTTCCTTTCCCAAGCTAGCACTCTGGAAAATCAGCTGTCTTTGCATTTCAGATAATTACTTCTTGTGTTGTGAAGTTCTATATTTGTGCTAGTTGAAGTGAAAAAAATATGCTTTGTGTAAATATTCCTCCTCCTTTCCATTTTCAAGTTCTGTTCAGTGGAGCCATCACAGTTTCTTTATTGTGATTCTGGAAATAGACGGACATAATTACCTGTGTAGACTCTTTTTGTCTTTGCTCGGGAGGCAGGGAATTAGTCAGTCAAAGCCTAGCAATCAAAAGGTTCAAAAAAATCTCGCTTTTGTTCTTTGTTTGCAGATTTTATTCCTCACCGTACAGTATTCCAACAAACCGCATGATTCCACAGACATCAATCACGCCATTCATTGCTGCTTCCCCTGTCTCTACATATCAGGTACGTCAGATTTGCGCTTGTCTGCTATGTTTCCCAGTTAATTATGTTTTGGATGTGGATGAAGGCAGAGTTTATACACCACATAAAATTGTCTGAGTGCTTGCGTTCTTGAGTCACACTTCAAAAAAAAGGCTTTCTAGTAGTAGTCAGCTATCATTTAGCGTAGGGTTTGAAGAGCCTCCTGTATTCCTTACACTAGCCAAGAAAGCCATGTTAATTTTTCTTATTTCAATCAGCTTCTCTAGTAAAAAGCATTTTGCTTCATTTGCAGTTGACATCAGCAGAAGCTTGTCGTTCTTTTTGAAATGTTTTGTCATTTTGGCTCCCTTTCATTAGCCAAAAGCTTTTTTAAATGCATTTTTTTATCATTTATGTTGACTGCATTGTATTTTGACCTTTTGACCTCAGCTGTATTTGCTCCAGTAACAGCATCTTTTAAAAGCTTATTTTTATCCAGTAATCCCTGACAAAGTAAGTTACTTGAGGATAACTGTCCTCATATCCTTCTTTAGTCTCCCACATGTTTTGTCGTTCAGAATTTGTCTTTTCAGCATATCCCTCACAGATCTCCACTGGGAAATTATTGCCATGCTCTGGCTTTCTGAGATGGAAGTCAAAACCAGGTTGTATAGTTTTATTATTAGCCGTTCTCTGGGAACATTTCACTTTACTCTGAAGCTGGTCATTGGCTATACATTTTCCCATTTCAGTTATTTCTGTCCTAGCATCAGTGCTCTTCCAGTCCTGAGTCCTACCTGACATAAACTACCCAAACTTGCAAAGCTGCATAGTGGATTGTTCTTAATGTTAGCGTTGATTAGTTGGGGGGTTTTTTTTTGAGAACGTATGCTACTGCTTACAGGTAATTCTGGGAGATTGCGCTTACTGTGTTTTAAACTTGGTCTTCAAAGATAAATGATTCTTGTAATTTTCTTTGACTTTTGTGTTATTTGATTTTAGATGGCTGTATAACGCTTGCCAAACAAAAGTTGTTTTGGTGATATAAATTCACTAAAGTTCAGTAAATGGCAACACCAAAGAAACATCAGTGCAGCTCACATGCACTTTTCTCAGTAGCAAAGCTGGCTTGAGAGTTATACCTCCTCCCTCTTACTCAGGCCACTGAATTCAGGCCACCCAGCCACTTGTTCCCATCACTACTCTGCAGCTCACAGTTGCTCCCCTGTCCCGTCCTGAACTGAACCACTGCATCAGTTCATGGTTCGATGCATTTGCATGGTTTGATGCTTTTGCACCAAAACCATTAATTTGTTTTTCGTTTTTTTTTTTAACCCGTATCATTCTGTGTAGCTAGTTTGTAGTGTAAGCCCAAAGGCATATGCCCTGGCACAGAGGAGGAACTGCAAGGGTGCAAAAGTGGGAGCGATGAACAGCAGCAAGCTGTGGAAGCTCTAATATATTTTAACTAGCGGGGATTCCTGACACAAAATTCTGTAGTAGACGTGTGTTTGCGTGAGTGTGCGCTGGTTTTGGTTCTAAAGACATTTCACTGAACTTGCTTTTCAACAAAACATCTACTTTGATAAACTTCAACAAGTGTAGAGGCACACAGTTATACAATTGATTCTCACTACTTGCTTCATGAACAAAATCACAGGGAATCGGGACCTTATAGTTTTCTCCTAGTCATCCCTGCTCATGCGCAGTCTGAGACGCCACATGGCCATCTCTGCAAGCTTGGGGATAGCTAGTGAGTTGCCCGCTGATGGCTGTAGCACAGCTAGATTTTTGTGTTCTTCTGTGCGTTGTGGTGCCCAGACTGATGCAAAAGTAAACTGGGATATACAGTTCTTGGGGCTGAGTCTGAGTTATGATAGCGTGTGGGCCATCCATGCTTAGCACAAGAGGGAGTTACGGCTCAGAGATGCCACCACAAATGCACAAGAACTCTGTAATGCATTTATTTGTTAGTAAAATTGGTATATTCATGAAACCTGTTACATGTCAGTCACAAGGCAGAACAACAAAGAAAGACTTCGGTGAGGCATATAGAGTTCTGGTGGGAATGGACCCCACAGTGCCCAAGGTAACAGCTGATCCTGGGGGCAGGGACACCTTAAGCCAGCTTTGCCATGGCAGCTTCCAATTAGGATAAGCTTCAAAAACTCTGAATTAGATCTTCAGTTCTTACTGAAAACGGAATAAATTGTTCTGGGATCTCTGAAAATGTTATACCTTTGAAAGTTCATACAGATTCTTTTGAAAATAAACTCAGAATGTTTTATGTCTCCTTCACTGTCACTTGGACGACACATTCATGATTATATTGATGGATGAAAGCAAACAATACAAATAAAAAAATAGGACAACATGGAATATTGAGGACTGCTTTATGAGATAAAACGAAGTGGATCATAGAAGTGGTGCAATCGCTTAGAATTTTGACTTTGGTAGAAAACATTATCAAATGAAATTTGAAAGCTTTTTCCTTTGTCAGTAACTTTATGAAGCATAAATGAATTTTGCATTGAGTTCCGTGGCTGAAGTCTTTTGCCAAAATTAGCTCTGTAGTTGTAATAGAAAGAATATTTTCAAGTAAATCTTTGAGTTCTGTTTTAAACTTTTCTGTGCTAATTAAAATTATTTGATATGCAGGTCCAGAGTACTTCATGGATGCCTCATCCGCCATATGTTATGCAACCAACAGTAAGTGGATACTTGCTTATATCCAGCTAAAAGTGCTTACACCATAGCCTCACTCTGCTTGTCAGCCTCATTAAACTCCTAGGTCATGTAAGAGCAGCCAGCTGCTCCCTTTGACAAGACCCCTCTGCTGTAAAGATCCTGCTTCTTTAAGGAGCACCATTTGATTTAGTGAAAGGGGGAGGATGGGTGATGTGTTATCTAATTGCATTGATTATAAGAGAATAACAGGCTCTAAAGTGTTGCTTCTGAAGCTTTGCTTCAGGGACTGCAAGATAGCTGTATTCCTGCATACTTTGAATTTCCAGGATCAACATGTTACCCCTCCCTTATATGCTTATCCATCAAAAAAGTCCTTTGTAGTTGTATACACTTTAAAGGATCCTCAGTGCCTCAGTAATGCATTTCAAGTACTGGAAAAGGGTAAAGCACAGCTGTCTTACAGAGTCTCTGCCAAATCTGAATCTGGTTTATGATTTGACCAGTCAACTCTTTTTTTTTTCCCCTCGCTGAGTAAATTGTCATCTTTCATCAGTTTATAACTACTACTTAAAGCTGCATTACACTTCTACCAACATTCATTAGAAGCAGTGTGGGTGATTTTTTGTTTGCCTCACAGAACAGTTTTGATGCACTTTGCCTAAATATTAGCGATACACCAGAAGGAAACAACATACTGAATCCCACTATGTACAGATTGCTTTAGTTTCGTTTCCTACCTTTGATCAGTTCCTCAGGTATGGATCTGCTTAACAGGGTCATTAATTAAAATTCAAATGTGTACTCCATGTAAGCATTAATACATTGATTTATATCAGGGGATAAAATTAAAATGAAGATGCAGAGTCTACAATTGTTTGTAACTCACATTTGTGTTCAAATATTTTTATTTCATAATAGAGTAACCTCTGGTGGGAGTTAGCTATACGACAATATGGATATAATTATACTGCTACATACCCATTTAGTGGCACAGGACTCTCATCTCAATTTGAAGCCCCCTTCCACATCCCTCAACTCTTTGGAGACAAGTTCTTCAGGTTTTTCTCACCAGGCAATGACCATAGTGTGGGAGTGACCATCTCCTGGAAGCCTAGTTCCCACCGCTGTGGTGCTGCGCCTCTCCAGACCCTGGTGAAAGTTTCCACTCAATGGAGTAAAGCTACTGCTATGTTCCTTGTAGGGAGACGAGCTGTATCAAACAAACTCACAGTTAAAATCAGTCCTGTATTCTAATATTTGGATTTAATTGCAGACCACAAGTAATCTTAGATGTGTGTTTATGATGAGTTGCCAGACTTGTGGAAGCCAAAGAATCTCTGATCCTTGCAGAAAGACTCTCTTTCTAAAAGGACAACCTAAGCATTTTACTAATCCCCATTTCTGTGTGTATGTGCGTTCGAGTTTTATTTGACAATGTTCAGCAAAGCGTTTTTCTGCAGTACTAGAAGAGGTGTTTTGGTGTGGTAATTGGATGCATTTACCCCTTGGTAAAGGGCTGTGAAGAGAAAAATAACTTTCATAGTGAGTGGCACCCTCAATATGCCAAGTTAAATTTGTGTTCATTGCCAGCCAGAGAGTTGCGTCAATGAAGGGGCGTGTGCTTGTAGGTGTAAAAGCAAAAGGACAGTGGGTAAGCAGTGTAACGTTTCAGTTCCAGTGTCACTGCCTTTGTGGGTTACCTCCATGTGTTGTCTGTAGCTGTTCCAGTCTGAAAGACTGCATTTCCCAGGATTATGGTCTTAAATAAATGGACATGAGGCTTTTAGTACTGAAGAAGTATAAAAGCAAAAATGCAGAACTACCATTCCCCAGGTTTCATTCAGAGGTGAATTCTTTATTAGAAATGTCTGAAAAGTTGTCAGAGAATTACTACACAGAGGACTCAGGAGGCATCAGAATTAATGGCCTGTTTTGAAAGAAAATAAAGAATCTGTGTCCATTGTAAGTTCGATGTAGTTTCATGCTTAACTATAGACTCTAATCTAGGCACCTCCATAGCTTAAAAAATTAAAAAAAAAGAAGAAAAGATTATGGTAAAGTTGGCAGAATTTAAGACGTCAGTTTTGGTAACCCTGTGAGCTGATGAAACTGGGAACTTTCTAATTTGATTAGATTTTGTTTCTTCTTGTAACTTAGTTTGCCATATTATTATCTAAATTGCCAGTGCTTTACTTCATATTATTTTATGAGATGATTGATTGTGGCACGTGATGTCCCACTGGAAGCCAGCGCAGATAAATATTCCATTCCTCTTGCCCCAGGAAGGAGAATATTTTGTTAAGCCTCTATTATTCTTTGTGAGTAGAGATGAACTCTTACAGAAAGCACAGTTTGAATTGCTCAAATACTGGTGGTTAATTCTTTGTTTTGATTGTAAGTATCCACTAAATCATAGCTTTTCATTTCCGACAGAAAGTCCTACTTGATATTTATGTATATTTTAACACAGTGTAGTGTCCCTCATGACAGAAAAATAGACAGGACTGTGCCATAGAGGAGACAAAGGAGATTTTTCACTCAGCGTGCTGTGCGCAGACGGGACAGTTTTCCCCAGGCTGGCAAGCTTGCCGGCAGGAGGGAAGAGCTGTGCCGTCCGGCGCTACCGCCCAGCGTCTGCCTGCCTCTGCTCTTCCTGCCCGTCGCGTCGCCTTTGCCATCTGCTTGCCCACTCATGTAAATACCGTGCTGCTTCGTCAGTGAGATCCCCTGCAGTAGGGTAGGTTGGCCTGCTGGAGATGTTGCTTGTTTGTTTCCCTTTATGTATCGATTTCAGCCACATTTTCCTGATGCGTGCATGTGTGCGTTCTGTATCCATTTACTCGGTAGAATAAAAAAACCCCACTATAGTATAAGATTGTACCTCCAATTCCTTCCATAGCTTTTTAACTACAGCCAGATAAACCTCTGACCCTAACAGATAGCAATAACATATATATTAGCTGGAAAATAGTTGTGTATATTGCTTTCCATTCCCCAACCTTGTTTGTCATCTTACTTTTGTGATCTCCTCAAAAGCAGACAGCAACCAAAATCACGTTCTGTGAGGATAAACAGTCAGGATTTTTTTTTTCCTAAAGGGAGAAAGTCAAGGACTCTGCAGGTATATCATAATTTACTCATGACTTTCCTTGTATCTTTTTACCTTGTTATCATAGGTTCATGCCAATGAGCAATGGCAAATAGAATTTTAAAAGGGTTTTTATTTTTTGTTATCATTCATTTTTTCTAGCCTTATACTAAAAGTCATGGAAAATTAGTATCAAATAGCATTGCTATGTCAGAATAAATGGTATTAAATATATTTTTCTGCTGGCATGGAAGGGTCACATGCGAAAACCTCCCACATCTTTGTGCTTGCACAACCTTCGGGGTTTTGGAACACAGGATTCCTGAATCATGTGAACATGATGAAAAATTTACCTTTAGGCTCGTGTGCGACTCAGACACTTGAGAATATACCTTTTGTAAATGGAGCCTTCACCACTTTTTGACCATATTGACCATTATGACCACATTGACTGCACTGTGAGTTAAGTGCACTTCAAATTTGCCGGCTTTGTTGCTTTACCATGTGCCCTGGTCCCTCTCACTACCCGTAGTGAAAGACAAGCTCTGGAAAAGTTATGGCAATGTGAGGTTGGCATAACAATTAGTGCACTGATGACAGTCTGGGCTCTGTTTAGTTAACTATAGCTTTCTAAGTACAGTGCTCGCTCATCCTTACTTGAAATGGGTCTTGTATTTCATTACTGCCTCAGGATAAGGATAGATGGATAGCGATGACAGAATCAAAACATAAATGGGATAAGAATTGTTCTGGGGATTTATAACATTTGCCATATTAGTGTGCTTTTCCTGTAGTCCCTGAAGGCTGTCTGACAGTTCAGGGAAAACTTTGAAAAACATGTTGTTTGAAGTCAATTCACATATAGATAATCTTCATTTGTATTAACCGTGACATTTGTGTAAAACCTTTTTGATTCAAATCTTTATTACAAATAATACATGTAGTTTTCCTCTCTAAAGGCAATTTTTTTTGTTTTAGTGAGCCAACAGAAATGCTGTACACTCTGCATGCACTGGTTTTACACTTACCCTCTTTTAGATACAAGTAAAACTATGTGGCTGTAAGTAGTCACTGTGTATGCACAGATAGATATTCTTGTCAGTCTGGAATAGTTTCTGCATAATAGCTACAGGAAGAATATGCTGGTGGCAGCAAGAGGGGTGCAAGCAGAGCAGCATATGGAAAAACCTACTATTGATAGTGATAAAGTGCATTTGGGAGAACTTCTCTTCTGGATATTTCTCAAGCCCTTACAACCCTTTTAGAAAGGTCAATGTCTTAAGAAACACCCTTATTATTTTTTTCTGTCTTCCTTCCTCTGGCCCATGGCTGAATGTAATCTGTCTGTCTTTAAAAGCAACAACAAAAAATTTTCTTATTTCAGAAGCAGTGTAAAACCTCTGCTTTGGTGAGAAGCAAGGCTGAGTAAGGACTCCAGATTCTTGCCTTTTGGTTGTTGTGCATGAATGTAGCATAAAAAGTACAAACTGTCCAACTGAAATATATCAGTTTTCATTTTCTCACTAGTGACTCTGTTGTTTTGGATAATACCCAAAATACCACAGCAGTTTCAGTGTTTTGATTCCTATCCTCTCGAACAAAGAAGTTCTTGTGCTCCGTTCAGTGACCCTCTCCTGAGACAGCTTTCTCTACCTCCCAGTTGTTTCTCTACCTTTTTAACAAACAGAGCTGGGAGTCCATCTTGCATTTTCCTATTTGAGTGTAAGGGAACAAAGTATGTCCTCTACAGACAGTTGGGTCCTGCCTCCGAGATGAAATGTGAGAGTTCGGCTAGCTGGTATGAAAAGTAAACAGGAAATAATCCTTAGAAATTGGAATCTCCAGCTAGTCTTTTAACTTTTAGCTGTGTATTTTTAAGAGATCCTTTGAACATGAACTTACTTGAACTTTTAAGGCTAAAGAGTTTAGAGGTTGAAATAACTAACCAAATACCAGTGCCAAAGTTCTGCTGAACAATTTTAATTCCGGTGTTTCCCGAGGCAGAAAATCAAGGACTGCCAATTCTATAACTCTGATAATCAAGACAGTAATTGGCAATGTTCCTTTGGGACAGGCAGGCTCGCATGAGGTCATTTCTGCCTGCCTCTCACACCACACCAGCTGTATAGAGATGTTGTCTCAGTGCTACTAAATGGGTAATTTCAGACTCAGCTGAGCATGCGCTTACCAACCTGCTTTAGTGCCGAGTGCTGCTGTGTTGAGAAGAGTATCCGGGACAGAAAAGCAGTGCCCAAGCTGAACCGACTCACGCCCTGAAAAGGAAATAGGTGTAAACAATTCATCTAAGTTACATCCTGTACTCAAGTGTAGGGGTTTGTACGTTCGATTACATAGCTCTTCTGGAATCATATCAAAGTATTGCTGCGGTCCTTTGTTCTGCTGTTATAGAAATTAATACGAAATACTATGAATGGCGGAAAAAAGATATATCCAAGTTAGATTTCCAACCCCTTTTGACACTCTGCTAGAGCCCCCTAGTGAAACTGGACATTTTTTGCGACGGCAACAAGACGTACCACATATGGATTCACTTAGAAAACATGGACAGGAGAGACACAAGCGTTTCCAGTAGACAAGCCCTTGCATTTGAGGAACTTGTGCTTTGCTGTTTTATCCTGAAAAGGCTTAAGAGTTCTAGTAAAATTTTCTCTTCTTTCAAATATTCTACAGAGACTGTGTGAATAGCAAATGGATAAACCATCAGTCTAAGATTTTTTTAAAGACATTTACATTAGTGGAAAAAACATGTATCTATTTTTCATACAAATCTATAAACGTAAATGGAAAAGATATTTGGAAAAGAAGGCGGCTGACACTAAATTTGAAAGGTACCCCAGAGATTCTGAAGCTGGGAAATTCTGGTTAAGGTTATGGAATATTGATTTCTTTTTAACAGAAAAGATGCAACCTTAATCGTCAGCCTTCATTGTCAAGAAAAATCTTAACACAACAGCTGTTTAAAAGCAGTAAGTTTTATCAAAGGGGGCTATTTTTTTAAAAGATAGTTATTAATCAATAGACATAAGAGTATCTTCTGTGGAAGAATGGAGTGCATTTTAAAAAAAATCAATCTCTAATTTTGTACAAAGCCTGCAGTCTATTTTAACTTTTCCAACTTCATGTGCATCAACTAAGACTGAAAATCACTAATACTTTATTTATTTCATATAATATATGTAACGTGTCTGGTTGCACGTAGAATTGCATTTACATGAAGTTTTAAGTTTACACTAAGTCAAAAACCTGAACGTGAACTGTAAGGTTCATATAATTTTTTGCCATTTAGAGCAAAAATTCCTCATTTGTCGAGAACTCTTCAAGTATTGTCCAGGTGGTAGATTAATAAGTAGGCGGAATGTCATAGGATCAGGAGAGAGCGTTGGACTGCACAAGCACATGGTATTAATTACAGGCCAAGAGTTAGATTAATGAGTGTGCAGAAAGTAATGGGCTCAGCAGAGTGGTGAATTAGGTAAGCATGTGATATAAATTTGTCAGATGATTTCTCAGTTTAGCTCACCATCAAATATTTTGCCATGTGTATTGCATTATGGTTACACATGCATATGTGTGCTGTGAACTAGAGAGATATGTGATACATGTATATTATGGTCCTCTCAAATTTATCGTCCACATGGACCATCTCTTATTTTTTACCTGGTAATGTCCATTGTGTTGCAGTTGATGCTAGTATTTTCCAACCTCTGCAGTGAGAGCTCTGCTACGCTGACCTAAGACAATCAGACATTGTACGGTGCAGTTGCCAAACGTGCAAGTTCTGTGAGGGTGGAAAGACAACAATTTTCATCGGCCAGAGACAACAATAAGTTTTGAATAAGCTCTGTGCTCCCAGAGCACAGAGGTTTCACACTAGTTGGAGACAAGGCTGAGAAGGATCTGCTGTGGGTGCCTGCTGCACACAGCAGTGGGTCCCTTTCCGACGGTGGAGATGTGTGTTTTGTTTCCATAGTGCAGTTAATGATAGAGGATGTTGCTGCGCAACAGTTCTCCAGCCGAAAGGGACCTGGATCTCCTTTGGGCTTCCCAGACCCCATCACCACACTGCAGGAAATCAGTGTTTCCATTACAGATGAGGCGCTGGGCAGCTTTGGAGAAGGGAACAGGCGCGTGAACCTGGAAGAGTAGTACTGAGGAACAGCTGTGTTGTACAACTAATGTTGGGGTAGCACTGTAACTATGATGGCTCCAAAAGAAGAGTTATAGAGATTGGCACAACCTGTCAAAGTTGGAAATGTGAATTCTTGCTAGTGAAGGATCAAGTCAAGTTTTAGGCTATTGACAAAATGTCCTTTGTTATGTAAGAATCAAGCTGTAAAACTGCAAAGTTAATTATTGTATTATTATACAGGTTTTTGTCCCAGAGGATTCAACTGTTATTGGAAGCAAATTCCAAATGGAAATTGTGCATACTTGTTCAGCTATAAATGTAATGCATAGCTATATTAATCCTTGCCTGAGCTCCTTTTTGACCCGAGCCTGCCTTTCCTCGCACTGGTTTCAGAGGATGCACATGGGCTTAGACACTTAAATGACATTTACTTTTTCTTCTGCCACTGATCTGTTATGTGACCTTGGAGAAAGCATCTTTCTTCTCAGCCTCAGTTTCTCTGTTTTTTTAATCCCATCTATTTAGATTATAAAACTGTCATACCACTACATAGATTTTACTGGATGTTTGTGAAAAGTCTGGTGAAACAAGGGCCATCTTGTCTGATGCCTCTAAACACTGCCTCACAATGATACTACTAAAGTTTAGAGTTTTCCTGTGAAATATTAGAATAAGCCTGTCCTAGCTACAAAGGGAAGTGTTGGATCTGATTTTTACCAGTATAAATCAAGGGTTACCTTTGCTGAAGAAAATTGGCTTGCATAGGTGTGAAACAGTGAGAATGAGAAGAGAATTACGCCTGCAGCAATAAGTTGATGAAGGAGACTCTGGCACCTTCCTAATCCTTAGAACAAAAGCACTTCCATAAATTACCATTATGTTATGTAAGTGTATTCAAGGACCAATTTACATAAGTAGGGAAAACTAGCTAATCTATACATTACTTATGATTACGTCATGACTTATCTAGTGCAGGAGTTGCGTAAGAATTATAATAATGTACTCTAAGGATTTAGTGACCAGTTTATAAGACTCAGGATTCCAGGAACCATGCTATATAATCCCTTCCAAAACCTGACTAAATAGTTTGATTTTTTGCCTCTGCTAATCCTATCAGGATGCTTGTTTCAGAACACCTTTGCTCTGAGGCTTAGCACTGCATTTTTAATTTCCAACCTAAAGGTACTCCTATTCATTTTACATCCATCTGTTCTCGGTCAAACATTCTCTCCTATCTTCAGTAACTCTTCTCCATTCTCAGTGTTCACCACATTAATTTATAGACCAAAATCTTACCTGCATCTTCATTTGCTAGGCAAACTAAGCCAACATCACTGTACATTTGGAGTAACTTAGGGATTTCATACCTGTCTGTGACAATGACCCCGCTTTGGATCTGTTCCATTTCAATTCGTTTTTCTGGGACAGCTGATGCTCACAAGTGTTCCAGCGTTTTGTACCAGAGCATTAATGCTTCCTTCTCTTTGCTGGGAGTACTTTGCTGCATTGTAAAATGAGATCTTTTTTCCTCTGTGCACATGGCGTTGGTGATGCAGTCATCCTGTGATTCACTGATATACTTAGGTTTTCTTCTTGTTCCAGGTTTCCAGCAAATGCTCCTACTTCATAAAGGAAACCTCATATTAGCCTAATTGTCTTCATGAAGTTGTGCTTTGCTGTTTAATCCAGTCCTTCCTGTAAGGTAGTTCAACCTGCCGCTTTACTGACAGTGCCTCACAACTTTGTGATTTCCCCAAATCTTGTTATTCAAGGGCATTATTAAAAATATTGGATGAGAACAATGCTTAGGGAGATTTTAGTGACCCTCCCACTGAAGCAGTATAGCTTGTCCTTTAGCACAACTTGTTATCATTTCCGCTGTAGCTAATTCTTTAGCATCCCCAAATTTTAGTAATTTCTGGTGTAGCACTGCCTGAAATACTTTATTGACTTTCAGAGAGCTTAGATCTGCTGCGTGTCCTTTGTCTAGAAAATAGGTGATTTTATTTTAAATAATGAGGGTAGCTAGCTCTGTCTTTGGTTTATCTATGTTCTATCTTCATTAATACCCTTTAGTCCTGACCACTGGACCTGTGTGTGCCAGCTCTTCCATTGCTCTGCAATAGAGATGATCCAGTCCTGGTTCCTCAGTTCACTTGCACCCGCACCTGGAGTTCAGTGACTTCTCTGGGTTTTTCATCTCCTTTGACTATATTCATTCCTCTGCTCAAACTCTTGTTCTCAGAAAGCTGCCTCTGCTGCCTGGTGGCTCGCGTGGGAGTTTTGGGCAGTGTCCTTATCCTTTTTGGGCTACTTCTGAAGTACCTTTAATGTGTATCCCATCCGCACTGCATGGGGAGCCCAGCTCTGGGTTCTGTCCTTGTTTCTTATTATCTGTGTGAGAAACCTTTTTTTAGGTGTTTGAATATCATTTGCAAAATCTCAGGTTTTTAGCAAATCTTTCTTCCGGCCTTTAGATGTAGCTTTTTTTGGGTTTTTTTTTTTCCCTTCTGTATTCATTCCTGATATACTTATTGAGGTGTCTGAGTAAGTGGCTGATTAATTAACACCTCCTCGACTGTAAATGGTGAAGCATCTTAATAA
>Ga0181612_160229_pt1 | contig 16473 bp, 13 predicted proteins | sample HoacroProtozoa21_FD_119630 | JGI IMG/M metagenome (GOLD analysis project Ga0181612, IMG submission 119630) | Hoatzin crop microbial communities from Cojedes, Venezuel. Combined Assembly of Gp0051906, Gp0051904, Gp0051908
AACCACATATGAAACACCGTGAAAACAAATGAAAGCTTAAACAAAATAGTCAAAGTGCTTGAAATATCAGAAAATGGTATACTCTGAGGTGGGATCAATCAGTACTTGCCTTAAAGACAAACACTGAAGATCTGGCTTCTCAAACTCTCTGTATTTCAATACAAGTAATGGCCCTGTAATTAATCAGGGAGGCCTGCTTTTAATTAAGCATGGAAAAGGGGATTTTTGGTGGATCCAACTTAGAGACACTCTGTAAACAGCTCCTTCAGCGTATATGCATTGTCAGCTTTGTGCGTACTACAACGTTTTTTACCTAGCCAAGTTGTCCCACTCTTTTGTGAGCTTTTCCAAGAAAACTTCAACGACATTCATACGATCATGATAATCCCCTGTCCTCTGCAGATCCTCCTCCCTCTCTATGAGCAAACTGTGTGCCTGAAGGCAGAGGTCCAGCCACTGATTGCTCAGCTCTCCTATTTCCTTGTGTTCAGGTGATTCCTGTCCTTCGGTTAGTTTGTTCATCTTCTCAGTCACAGAGGTAAGAGCTGACTGCTTAGATTGCAACTTCTGACTGAATTCCTGAAAAAGATACAAATCAAAACCAATATGGTGACACCTCCTCAAAATTATAAGATGCAACTTAAATTAAAACTCTGTAAATTGTGTAAGGACTAATTATCTGCCCAGGCAAATGCTGTGCAGATGTAAATTGGAAGAAGCACCTTCTCCCCTTGCCTAACTTTTCTCCTCTTCTTCTCAGGTGAGGGCAGGTTGGTTACAGACGTGTAAGCAAACCAGAGCAGTTTCCAATTGGCACTGATAAACAGAAATCACGATTAAGTCACATCTTGTTGTCCAGCTTTCTGGACAAGCACAGCTCCCACCATGCACTGAAACACACACGATAGTCTGGGTCTCCTGAGAATTCATTTTACCACTACTGTTTCTAGCTCATTTTTTTCCTTTTCCTTTTTTATTAGAGACTAAAAATAGGAAGCAGAGTCCATGAGTCAGTGAGCCCCCACATCCATTCTTTTTGTTCCTACTTCTATAATAGCGGACATTATCGCTGTCATTATTGAAACAAAGCCAATGATTATCTAGGTGTGATTGCCATTTGTGTTAATAAATTCCACTAAATAAAAGAGTGCATCTGCACACACATTTCTTAACAATTAAGAAGTCACAGAGAATGTAGAAAAAAGAGCATACAGTATACTGACATCTAGAACTATTGCAATATTTTTCAGCACTTACACACTGTCTAGGGTAAATACAATCTTTTCCTAAATTCTAGTTCTATTAATTTTAACTAAACAACCATGACCAGCTACAGCACTTTTCTGTGATGATACGTTTTCATTGGAGGCTGGCAGAGGTTCTGGAGAAGAGATGCTACTACCCAGCTCTGCTTCATTCATCTTTGTGACTGCTTCAAATGGAGCTAGGCATCTTCAATTACAAGGGCAAATTCAAGGAAAAATGCACATTGTGCCACATCTGACAGTACAGCAGGTGCCTGCGTTTCATAATAATACAAAGATCCTGACTGAAACAGTGAAGAAATACAGACTCCTGCTTCTTCCTGGACTCTAATGATAGCTAGCATAACAGCTTTCAGTCCACATTCTGTGGAGGTATCTCCACGGGCTATGACTTTGTTCAAACACTCATGTAGAACAGACACAAAAAGGAAATGCTGTTTACTTTTCATGCAGCTCCTAGCATATCAGAAAAAGAATACAAGCAGTCTAGATGGAAAATGCAAAACCCAAGCATTTCACCATTTCTCAAAGGAATAATCTGTTTTTCTGTTTCTTCTTGTTACTTTACTGATGTTCGTGATGCATGCAGAAGGGCCATAAAAATTCTCTCATATGTAAATGAATAAGAATGAGTGAAGATCTGAAGACATTTGTCTCACTATTTTGGGTAACCTAAATTGGGTTTTCTATCATACCTATTCTCCAGTGATTTTCAGAGTCCAGCAACTTTGAACAGTTTCCTAGACTAATTTTGAAATAGATCTAAATAATTTAGAACTATTGGAATCAAAGAACACAGCAAGCACAAACTGCAGATCTAATCTTCAAGTCCACTGTGATCAGCAATTAGCCTATTAAAAATGAAGGCAAATCAGAACAATAGGCTGAAAAACGTCTACTGCTGAAAAAAACAAAACCAGAAAAATATTCAAGTACAGTGTTTTACTTTCTGTGTCACCCTGTGGCATCAATAAGGAAACCTCCTTTCCCCTGTCTTCTCTGTCCTTGCTTAGAATATATTAGCAATTCTATACAACACGTGCATATAACATGAATTAGAACAATATAACCCACAGCACGAACTTCCTTCCCTTCTGTTCTTAACCTGAAGTCTCCTTACCTTAACCTGGAGTACCATATTCTGGGCAATGTTTAGCTCCAACTCTGCCCGTCTCCTTTTCAGATTCTGTAGTTGTTGATCTGCATCCTGGAAATACATCCAGAGCTCAGCCTTCATTTGTTTGATCTCTTCCCAACCTTGAGCCAAATACTGCGAGTGCATTATCTGTTGCTCAATCTAGAAGAAAAACAATGAAAAAGAGTTGGAATGCTTTACTGCAGCTATTTTTGGAGAAGAGAGGATGAATACCATTTTTCCTCCGAGCACAACACTGTACTAAGAGCAAATTTCTGCACTAGATTCTGAAGGGGCTAATATTATCCACAAAAAGCATCTTAACATTCACAAGTCATAAAAATCAGACCTATCAAAGGAAAGCTATGGAAAAAAAAAAAAAGAACTATCATTCACCCTTGAGAGACACAAATATATTTATGAGTGTGCATTTCAAAGTGCTCTCAGTCTTCTGTTAAAGCTTAAATTAACTGTATGATTTAGTCTATTGCACGCCAAGAATACTGCTGGACTGTGCCCTGCATGCCTTTACAATGACCAAATACAAGCTTAAACTAAACACTTTAATTTGCTTAGCCCAGTTATTTTGTCTATATGCCTTCTGTAAAATGTCAATAGGAGAATGCTTACCACATCTGAGCCCATCAATCACCTTAAGCCAATAGTCATACAGCTTCTTTTGCTCCAAATACAGCAGTAGGGCGCCTTTAAGGTTTAGACACTCAACCGGCTTAACATACCTCAGCACTGTACTGTCTGTGAGTTCTTAAAAATGTTTCATTGCTTTATATATAAAAGGAGAATCTTATTACGATGTTTTGGATACATTTTAGCTACTCAGCATTTAAAGTGCCATTTTTTTATGGACTACTTGGATTTTTACAATTCTCTTCTCTGGTATGGAATACTGCTACTGTATATATTAGATTTTTACTCTTGGTAGTTTCAAAACTTTGGTTAAAACTTACAAGTGAGGTACATTTCTATAAATTCATGTGCTGAAATAGATGCACTCTGATTTATGAATTGAATCATCCCAATTTTTTCTCGTGATAATCAATAGTATTTTAGTATATCCTAATAAGAACTTCAGTCTACAGTTCAAGAAATAATAACAGTAAAATATGACTAAGCTTTAACAAAATACAGAGAATAATAGATGGAATTGTGCTTTACAGAATCAAATAATTTGGATCAGGTTTTCTTCCATAGGATGTTATTTGTGTTGCTTTAGGCTAACATCTTGTAAAATTGCCTAAGCACCTTCAGCAACCTTTGTTGTGTGTCTTTGTACTAAGACCAGGATAGCAATGTGTGGATGTAATAAAAAAAAAAAATAGTAGTAAAAGAAAGAGAAAACTATTTCTTAAAAAAATACTTCAGATGAAAGTAAAAAGACTTTTCTTTAAACCATTACCCAATACGACCTTTTTAAAAGAGGACAGATGAAGGCAGTTAATCCTCTAACAGGATTAAAAGCAGGTTGTTGTGGTTATCTTGTACCGTTTGCTTTATTTGTTGAATATCTGTTGCTGTACTCTTCACTGTGGCATCTGACAGATCACACATGGAGCACAGAAGATCCAAGTATGTATTGGCCTGCTCTTGCAGAGCCCGGAAATGTTTCACCTGAGGGAAGACAATCCTCAAATAAGCTCTGAGACTGTGGAAATAATCTTTTATTTTATCACGATCATGAATTTTAGTATTTTTACTTTAGCTTATTATTTCCAAAAGATGAAATGCAGAAATACATTATTTTCTCAGTTAAGGCTGTTCTGTCATAATTATGGAAAAGAGTAACTTTAATTGATTATCATCCAGCTATCAAAGTGCTTACTGACATAGGCATTACCTAACTTATTTCTTTATAAATAAAGCATTGGATAGAAACGCACAGTTTCAACAAAGTGACTTACTTTCCCAAGGTGAATGGGAAGCAGGGCTTTATCCAGTTACTGAAGTGTCATGTTGCCCACAAATATAAAATTCTCCAGTGTCTAACAGATCATAGAGAATCCAGATCAGTGGCACAACACGCTTTCCCACACCTTCCGAAACCCTCCCAATGTCCCCAATATCTACAATTGCCAAGATCAGACAATGTGACGTTGTTCAGTGTTTTTGCTCTTTACATTGCCCATAGGAACTGACCTCTCTCTATGAAGAGTTTCCTCATTCCAAAAGAAACAATGATATTAGTGTTGACAAGCAGGGCAATAACATACCTCTAGAATCCCAGAGAGTAGGGGTGAGTGACCACCTAACACAGAGGGCCACTGGTGGGTCCTTGTGGGCAGAAGGTTGAACACGGCAGCAGTCTGCCCTTGTGGCAACCCCAGATTACTGTAGTAGCAAGAATGCAGAGAGCAAGCTGTGGAAAGTGATTATTCTCCTGTACTTACACTTGTCGGGCTGCCCCTGGTATATTAGGACCAGTTTCTCTCTTCCCCTACAGAAGAGATATTGGCAAACTGGTGCAAGTCCAGCAAAGGGCTGGGGGGATATGGGGCTGTAGTACGTGGCATTTGGGCAAGTCTGAAGGAACTGGGTTTGCTGAGCCGGAAGAAGGGAGGCTAGTTGTGGTCTGCTGTTACTTCAGGAGGCCCAGGGAAGTGGTGGAGTCACCATCCCTGGAGGCGTTCAAAAACATGTGTGGATGTGGCACGTCAGGACGCAGTTTAGCGGGCATGGTGGTGATGGGTTGACGGTTGGACTTGATGATCTTTCCAACCTTAATGATTCTATGATTCTACGAAGTGAAATACATACTGATTTTTTTCAAGGCAAATAATATAAACGTGGATAATGTTTCTTACTAGACCAAGTACCATAGCTGGAAAAAGTATGCAAGCGTTTGGACTAAAATTGAGGCCTGAAAGAGAAGCAGCAAATTTCAGAGTTAAATAAAAGTAGTGGACAGTTTTTGAGTTTAATTAGATATGTATCAGACTATCAAAGAGGAAGGGAGGAATGTTTGATATCTGCATAGTTAGGCACTCAATTGCTGTTTCTTCCCTTTGTCCCAATGTGTACACATTTCATAGGCTGTTGATTAGTTATTTCTTTTCACTTTTGAAGAGATCACCTTCTACTCCACAGATATTAGTAATGAAGCTTCTAAAGCAGTATTACAAATCATAGAAAGGTGAGAACTGGACTTAATATCTAATATTTTATTGCAGGAAGATGATGACAGAACACCAATAAATCTAACCAAACACCTCTACAAAGTAGAAAAGCCTTTCAGAGAACCTACTATAAGGTAATTTTGGTAATCGAGCACACTGCTGAATTGCTGACCAAGATTATGTTATGCTCTTGCACTTACATTCAGTAATTACTATTCCTTGCAGGTCTTCTATTGAAGAGCTTCTTGATACGTATCACAAGCAAGTTAATATAGCTCTTAAAAATGAGGTAAGGGCATCGTAAATTATTGCTGAATCAAAAGTAGCATGAGAAAGTTTACTAATGAGGTAGTTGGAAAAAGACTTGCAGGTATTCTTGGGGAAACAGATCTGAACAGGCTGTCAAATGTAAATTTGGAATCATAGATTTTTAGATTGCTTTTCCTATTTTCTTTCCAGCTTATCTTGCAAACTAATTACCTAATTGTCACAACTAGAAATGTACCTTCCAAGTCCTAGGGTGCAAAATAACCTTTTCCTCAAAAATGCTGGAATAGATTAATATAGGGGAATAGGGAAAAGGTCTGAATCCTGACTATGTCAGTTGTCAGGCATGGATGATATATTGGTAACAGATAAGAATCTACACAAAAGTGAGCAGTAATAGTTGTGTACAATGGGAGTTACAACTGAAGCATATTTGGAACATACAAGTAAGTTCTACACAAAGTGCATCTTACTCTGCAGTATTGAGTTAATGTAAAATACACTGTCAAAACCATTGTCTATGTCAGTGTATGATAGATAGCTTAAAACAGCTTGCATGCGGAGTAGTTTGCAGCAATTTCCCAAATGCAAAAGCTAGCTGAAGACAACCTGCTTTACTCATTTTAGGTGGAGGAGCTTAGTTTAACTCCTGATAGTTATGTGACTTGGAGTCTTAAATTCTTAAACATTAGAGAACCATATTTCTTAAACAGTTTCTCTAAGAACAGTCTTGAAATGAATTTTTCATTTCTACTGTATTTGCCTCTTCAGGAATGCACTGATGTCCACTATTTACGTATTCTCTGAATCTTATTTAATTCCCTTGATGGTGATTCGCCATGTTCTCAAGGGTAATTTTGAACACAATCTTTTTGTAGAAGAGTGAGATGTTACTGCTCATTGATATGGTGGTGTTTTTGTTGCTTTGCTCTTGCAGCCACTTCAGCTTGCTTGTTTAACTGTGTTTTCACAGGCTGAGGTGAGGAGTGCAAAACATCTCAATTCAGACTTCTGTTCTACTCTTTCTATGTTTTTTTTGAGGATGGGAGATGTAGCTTGTAGGTGATGATGATCACTTCCAGAAGTGAATTCCTGTACATATTCAGTAGTTGAAGTTTGCTAATCAAAGTGAAACAAAGTAATCTGTAAATACCTTTGATTTCACATTGCTGGACACTTTTAAAATTAACTATTGTCTTTTAATTGAGATTAATTCGAGAGCCTACAAGGATGATAGCAGTTAAAATTTTGCTTTTTGTGTGCCAAAACAGCTGTTATCTTCAAAGTGTTAATTTTGAAAGTATGGCTTAAATATTTACCATGTCTTCTGACTTTGTCCTGGTAAGAAAATAACCATTAAAGTTAATTGTTGCCAGGTAATTCCCCATCCCAAAACTTTTTGATTCAAATGGCTTCTTTGCTATCGACTTGTAGGAAGGTCGTGAGAATATGTCTGGGGGGATGGGGACTGGGAATCAGTTTACATCTTACCAAGAGGATTACACTAGTCCCTCTTTTATAGTTGTAAGTGCTCATAAGTGGTTGTGAAAGAAACCTGTACGTTAAGCCTTTTAAAAGTGAGTTATTTTGAAGCAAATATTTTCATTTTCTATATGTATTCTTTAAAATGGGATAAAGACTTTGCTTATATTAAAAAAACAAAACCCAAGAAATCTGGGATTATTTAGATTTAAATTAAGTGGATTTTCTGCTGTTTGAAGAGGAGGAGGAAGGGAATATTAGGAGCATCTTGAATTCATCTTAAACAGCTTACAAACGTTTTCATTTTCTGATAAGAAGCTGATCTATTCCTATCAAAAAAGATTCCTGTAAGTGTGCAATTGCCCTTCCTTTCCTTCTCCAAGGTGACAGTTTGCAATTGCTTGATCTGGCATCACCATTTAAAATAAGTGATATGTAAGACAAAAGCTGCAACAAACTTTTTCGAAAGTACATTAAGATGAAGTAAAAAAGATAAAGTTCCAGTAGGGAAACTACTGTAGTGTAAGTGCAGTTTGAACCTATGTGTTTGTTTTAAGAGGGCTGAAATTGAAACACTGCTTCTTTAGTGTTCCTTCCTCGCACTAATTGAATATCTGTTTTGAACTGCCTTTTTTTTTAATGCTATGGGGGAATTTGAGCTTAATATCTCATTAGAAAATACTTGTCTGCCTACAACTTAGTAGAGAAATCGTTGGAAACGTCAAAATGTTTCCTAGGACGCCGTTCTAGAATCTGTACTAAGGAAGTTCTCAATACTGAGGTTTTTGTTTCACCAAATTGTTACACCATAGTTTGATGTAATTGAGATGCATCTCATAATGACATTTTCTTGGCAATTCTGAAAAAAATAACAAAAACTAAAGCAATACTGGGTTTCACAGCTATGATCAGATCAATCTGTTCTTTCATACATTCCTTATTAGAACCAGCATAAAGCAGTAGAGCAAGTAATTAAGATTGTCAGAAAAATCTGTTCTACGTTGGATTGTGTAGAGACTCCTGCAATAACGGAATCAGTAAAGAAGCTAAGGAGGGCTGTTAATCTTCCGAGGACTAAAAATGCTGAGGTAAACTTTCACACTGCATTCTGAGATACGCTTTTTAACACTAATAAATACTATTTCGTAATCTTTGGTGGTTGCAAATACCAGCAACAGTTCAGTCAGTTATGACTGTTTTGTGGTTGGAAGAAGTGGCCAAAAACTAAAAGAAAAGAGTAGATTGTCAAGTAGAAAATTACATGTATAGTGCTTTTATTCTATTTTACCTGGTATCTTCCATTTATTTTAACATCTCTTTGCTGTTAATGCATTGATCACTTGCTCTTGGAATCTTTTCCTGTTCTAAATAATGACTTTTTTAAAACTAGTTTTAGAATACTCTTTTCTGGTTATGTAATTACGGATTTGTGTCACAGTAGATGCTACTAAATCTGAGGAAAACCGACAGCTAGCTCATGCTGTCTAAAATCAATGCAGCTGTGCTTAAAGAGGGAATTCACATCATGTATTTTCTGTGCAGTATTTATGTGAATTGCAATAGCATCTTAACTCTTAACAGTTCTTGCTCCTGCATTCCTGAGCATATGGACCAAAATAAAAATCTCTCAGATGGCACAGACTTTGATAAAACTGCCTTATAATGAACAGTTCAATTGAACAGAATTGGTCTCAAGTCACGTTGTCAAAAACAGTCATTAAATGGAGAAGTGTGCAAATAAAAAAGCTAAGTAGTCTTGTAATACTGTTTCTGTTGTCCTGCTGCCTTATTAAAGTGGCGATTCATGTGCTGCTCTATACACTTTTGGCTTTATCAGTTCAGTGATGCATTTGTAATACTGAGCTGAAATCTTGCAAAATGCATGGACCAAATAAATATGATTGTCACAAGAACTAAATTTGTGGCAGGGAAATGCAGAAGATCTAATAAGAAAACAGTGAAATACAGCATATCAAATTTCTGCAATGTTTGTTTTTTGATAGGAGAAAGCTGTAGAATTAATTAGATTACGGTGTAAAAATAACTTTTAAAAAAGTACCTTTTTCACATTCTACTGGCATAGTATTTTTTGATTGGTAGAGCCCTGTAATTCTTTTGTGATGAACATTACGGTTTAAGGCAATGTGTATGAAGGCATACAGGATTGCTTTCAGAAACTAAATTGCTGTAAAGATTGAAGCCAGTTGCATCTAAACCTTATGTAAGATAGTTTGGGGATTCTCTTTGTTGTGTGTGTTGTTTGTTTTTTTTTAAGTAGTTGTTTTGTGGTTGGAAGAAGTGGCCAAAAACTAAAAGAAAAGAGTAGATTGTCAAGTAGAAAATTACATGTATAGTGCTTTTTCAACAGTTTTGGCATCCTGCCATCCAAAAGTACTTGCACTACTTGCCGTATATTTCCATCATACCTGTCAGCTTTCCTGAAAGTGGAAAATGGTGTGATTTGCCCCCCCCAAGTTTCTGCACTTCTTTATAAGAAAGTGAAGGGGTTTGGTAGTTAAAACTTAATGTTGATGAGAAGCTCAATGAATACACTAAAAATGTAAGGAGAGCTTTATTTTTCTGCAGCAATTGTGGCAAACGGGCTTTCTCTGAAGTATTAGGAATTCACTGGGTTCTGTTTTTAAATCACAAACTTACTTTTCATTAAAAGTTTTAGGCTTGTTAGAAGTTGAATTTGGCATGAAACCCTTCCTTACTAGAAGGGAGTAAATTCCCATGATTTGTTTGTCACCTGCTGGCTGCAACAGTGTCCTTGTTGAGACTAGACATTGTTGTAAGACTCTATCATGTTTAGACTTCATGTTTGGCAGAACAAGAAGCAAACACAGCAGACTGTACAAAGTGACAGTACTTGCTGTTCGGTTTTCTCAGTTGTTGAATGTTTTTTTCTATTCTCTGCATTTATAGTAACTTTGCCTACAAAAGATACCTTAACAAGTGCCACAAAGAAAACAGCTGTTCAGACAGGTTACTGGGTAATAGAGCTAACAGTTGCTGTTTTCATGCATAGCAGCCCTGACAGAGTTTTTTCTCTTCTCGAAGAAGTCACAGTATCCTGAGCAATATTCCAATGTACTGTGTCTTTTAAGAGTTCATAAAGGGTGTCAGAATAGTTCTGACTTGACAAAACATGAGCTTTTGACGTTGGTGAATAGTAGCTGCATGATACAGAAATTGTGATGCTGTCAGTTAACTCTTGAGGAACTTTGAGTAAAAAGATGTGTTACATAAACCCAAACATGAGCGTAATTCAGATGGTTCATCATTTCTGTGCAAGATACTTAAGAGCAATAGAAAATTAATATGGGTTTCTTGGTACTGAAATTTGCTCTAACTTTACTGTGTAGGTATCCTTAAAATGTGGTGATGACACTAGCAAGAGCTTATCTGGTGAGTAAAGGTCTTCAATTTTATTTGAAAACTACTTTCAAGTGGTTGTTTTAGGAAGATATGCATTAAAGATAAATTACAATTTAGGTTCACTGCAGCCTGAAAACCCTTTGACAGTGAGTGTAGACCAGCTAACAAGAGCCGTTGAGGCCCTTCTGCAACTCCACGTGAATTCTTGTAGCAGTTCTGCAGCAATTTCTTCAAAAGATAGTAAGAGTACTAAGGAAGCATGTACTGCCACAGAACATCTCCAGTTCACAATATTTGCTGCACATGGGATTTCTCCTGGTTGGGTATCAAAGTGAGTAATATTTATTAATTGTAAAATTCATCCTTTTGTAGACTTTTTTCATTTAATTTGCTTTCTTTTCCTTGTCCAGTTATGAAAAATACTACTTGATTTGTTCTCTGACCCATAATGGAAAAGATCTGTTTAAACCTGTTCAGTCCAAGAAGGTTGGCACATACAAGAACTTCTTCTACTTGATTAAATGGGATGAACTGTAAGTGACTTTAACATGCTAAAACTCACTATAATATTTTGGTTTAGCTAGTGCCTACCTAGCTAGCTGCTGAATGCAGTCATTCAAGCAGCTCTTGCCTCAGATTCCATTTGAAGTTTTGCAAGAACAATGCCTGATACTTACTGACCAAAATCATAAATACTTTTCCAAATGGTATTTCACCACTCCTCTTAAAAGTGGGAATGGAAGTGCTGGACAAGTGCCTGTGCTAATGTGTTTCTAGTATACAGTTATAAGGAGTTGGGAAGGTCATAGCATCCCTTGTAATGGGAACAGCTTGTACTGCCTGAAGAAGGATGAATTAAGCTTATTTATAAGCAGTGCTCAAATAATGCAAATGGGGAGGAAAAGCAACTCATTTTTACTAACGTTAATGCTGAATCGTTGTTTGTTCCAAATACATTGTAACAACCTTGTATCTGAGTTTAAACATCTAATTTAGGATTATTTCTACAAAGAGAGCAGATGCAGAAGTGCTTAAGAGTATCTGCCTATAGCACGTGAGACTGTCTGGTTTGAGCTAAGAAAGTTCAGTTTCTATTTATGGAGCAGGGGTAGAGGGTAGAAAGGAAGAAGGAAGGGCACGCAGAGAAGAAATAAGGAGAGAATAGTGGGTGATATCTGATAACTGAGAAAGGAAAGTATTTTTCATTATCTATGCACAGCTTACTCTCTTCCACTTAATAGCTGTGAGGCAGCCTTTCATAACTGGAGCTTCATGTGAGCTCCATGTTGCCCTATGTCTATTTTCCTGACTGTTTTTAAAGGTCAAAGAGATAGATCATGAGGAATACCCTGAAAGTCTACAGTGACAAATTATTTCAGACCAGGAATGAAAGTTTCAGGTTCTAGAATACCTGCCTTCAGAGAATGCTCCTATCATTTTTTTTCCCTGATGATGCAAGGGATTGTCAGATCGTTTGCTAGCAAGTACTAGTGTATAACAGTGAAAGATGTGATAAATTTGCTTACAAGCTGCTTGATATAATTGTGGTGTTTTATAGTGTAACTGGCTTAGTAATATGCTGTGATAACTTTTAGAATGATATTTTGGCGTGTTACAGAAAATCAAACTTAAAGCACATTTTAAGCAACAAAAACAGTGTAAACAAAAATCAGAGTTTGAATTGCACAGTGAGGTGTGTAGTCTTCAGCTGCTTTCTTTATGGATGCTGGCTTTGTACCATTTGAATTTAGCTTTCAGTAGTTCTTAATAGATTCTTTCTTTCGGATGGGAAACTATTGTCAGCTGACTAAATGCGAGAGATTAGGAGGCAGCTAACATGGTAATGTGTGTCTCCTATTGAAGTAGAGTGGGAAGACTGGTTATGCTGGATAGTGTGGTTCTGAGTAAGGAATGTGATTTAATTGACAAAGATTCAAAAGGGTTGTTTGAAATCTGACTACAATGCAGAAGTGTAATTTAGCAGGTTTTGCACACTATTGGTATGGGAGATAAAAGTGGAGTGAAATATAGTTGCGTGGAAATGTAACACTTGTTCTTCAATGTTAATTAATTTTTTGAAAGCAGGTTGGGTTATATGGATAAGCCTGTAACTTACTAACAACTGTCTGTCTTCTGACTGAGTTATTTTTAATATTTTTATTTTACAGAATAATTTTCCCTGTCCAGATTTCACAGCTGCCTTTGGAATCAGTCTTATGTCTGACTTTGTTTGGAATCTTAAATCAAAGTAGTGGGAGTTCTCCCGACTCAAACAAGCAGAGAAAGGGCCCAGAAATTTTGGGTCAGGTTTCTCTACCTCTTTTTGATTTTAGGCGGTAGGTATCGGAGATATGGGTAAGATTATTAGTACAACTTACTCTATATAAAGCTTACTCTATTCCCATAACTAGAGAACCTGCTTCTCTGTCACTGAATGTAGTAGGCCACGATACAGGTAAGAATTGTAAACTGCGTTGTTACGGAAATAATACTTGAAGTTAAATAGAGTACAAAACACTGTGCTGTGTTGCAGTATTTCCATCTAACTGGCTGAAAAAACTTACCTGCTCGAGGAAATGACTGCTGTTTGGATGAAAGTGACTTTATTTGCAGTTTATCTGCATAGTAATATGGGCCGAAAGTGGTCATGTTAGTACCAACTGTTTGCAAGTGTGCAGCATCTGAGTATGTAAGTGTAACTCAAGTTGTCCTTTGGGGAATCTGCTGACATTCAGGTGTTGCCCTGTAAGTCATATGCAGTTAAAGTATCTGCAGGTATCACTGTCTACTGAACTGATAGCCTCACTGCTACTGAAGGAGTATGGTCTTGGTAGGTGGCATTTCACAAGTTCTGATATCTGGTTAGAAGATCTAAAAGCACATTATATTGGCTACAGGCAGTTCAGTTAGTATTCACATATATTCTAGCAGACGAAGTGTAAACAGCCAGTTCTCAGCCAAATCATAAGCCATGGTGACAGAGAATGCAACTTGTAAAAGAAAGCGTTTGCAGCAAGTCAAGCCTTGGATTCAGCAGGAACAGTGTCTAGTGCAATTCAGAACAGAATCCTGACAGCAGGTAAACAATGTGCTATGCTTCCATCATGTCACTTTTGCCTTAAAACATTTTTAAGATAGGAAAGAATAGCTCTTACCTTCACCCAATCCTGTTTGTAGAGCAAAACATGGTGATGGCTCAAATTTTTAGAAACAAAAGACCTTTAATTTAAGGTCTGGAGTATTTCCAAGTATTGTTATTCTCTAGAGGCATCTTTACCTTGGTTGCAAAATACTCAGTGCTGCATGTTCCATAAGTTTACAGAGCCAAACCGGAGAATTTTGGATATATTGATTTTTTTTCTTTAATCCTTTTAAAAATTCCTAAATCTGAAAATAGGGTGGTAATATATGAGCCAGCAAGAGAATAAAAATAATATCTTGAAATTTAGATATATTTTAAAATACAGATGTATTTTCATAGATAAGAAAAAAAGGTCAGTACTTCTATCAGCCTGTTAGAGTAATAGAGATCCCAGGATGTTCTGAAATTACTCCTTTTGATTCAGAGCTGGATTTATTTAACAATTTAAAATTAAAATAAAGAGATAATTAACAACTGTGTTAAACTTACGGCGTATTTCTAGTATGAAGTGGCCTTCCTTCATGTACAGCTGCTGGATCCTGTTACACCTTTTTCACTAAGAATGAAAAGCCTGCTGTAACTTTCCTCGGTGAAGTGTTCCTGGATTTGTTTAAGTTTCCTTTGTCTTTGAAATTTTCATTATGAAGTGTATTCCAAAATGCTTAGCACTTCGGTACCTATTCAGTGAAATGTTAAGCAAAAGACTTGAACCATGGATGCCAGAATTAGGCATGATGTTGCAGAATTGATCACAGTGTTGCGAAATAGCTTCAAGACTTATGCTTAAAATTTCCTCTTTATATGTGTGTCTGACTTCTAGGTCTTACTGGAAGCTTAAATTATCTAATTGCCAACCAAGGCTGCAGAAGGACAACCAAGTCTTTCCTGGAGAGTTACTGCTATGTATTGCTTTATGCCTGTTCCATGTGGTTTGCATCCTCTGGTTCTAGATATGGGTCTACTTGTTGCGCTTCCCCTTTTGTATGGTGGCAGTTCCAACAGCTTGGGGGTACTTAAGAGTTTAGGCTTTCCTGCATTGCAAAGATGGCCCGCAGCTGCTTTCAGTCACTGCTGAAACTTGGACTTCTTTTTGTAAATGATGCTTATTTCAGCCTTCTGTTTAAATCTTGCATTTCAGTCTCCTATCTAAATATCACACTTCACAGTATTTGATTGAAAACATAGCTTTTGTTTTTATTTGAATTTCAAATTTATCTTGACTACATGCTGCATGGTGTTCTCATAGTAGTTTGGGGAGAAAACTATTTTCTGTTTGTGCGGAGTGCTACAGTAGAATGTGTTGCACCAGGGTTTACTGAATGGTCTGTATGTGGCAGCTGTGAGATGCTAGTGGTCTAATCCACTTGCAGCCTACAGAAATTAAATCCAAACCTAGGTAATTCAAGATACTAACCAAATACTCCAGTTTCAGTTGAGAATAGCATCAGTAGCAGGCAGGAGCTAAAACTTGTAGCTAACTAAAACATAGGAAGAATAAAAGGTCATGTATGTGCTTTGGAAGAATCCATAGTCAAGCTAAAATCCCTTCAGATGAAGTGTGTGGAGTGCCTGAAAATATCTTTACTTGTGGATGAGACAGGAGGCTGTGGCACATGTATTAAACTGGAGAATTATTAAGAAGAACAAGATGTTCCGTTATGCTTTAGTGGCATGATTAATTTTTATTGGCATCATAAGCTCCCAGTTAATCAATATTTACATGAAAAGAACTGTTCTTTTATTTAAACACATATAAACCCTAAAACATCTTTCAAAATTTACTAAAGGCTGGGCCATCATGTGGTCATTTGAAGACTGAATTTTGATTTTTAAAGACTGATAGAAGTTTTCTGGACCTAACATTCAGCACATAACCGATTTATGAAGTAAATTAAAGTACTGCAGCTGGAAATGGTATTAATAATTGGAATAGACTGGCAAATACAAACATCGTCTGATATGCGCCTGCAGGATCTAGTAAGCTAGAAAGTCCAGGCAACTGGCGATGTCTGTAATGTTCGTATGCCTATGGCTTTTTTCTGAGTGGGTAAGAAGGTACAGGTGTTCAGGTTATTCCTCAGAGGCAAAAGTATTCCTGTTCTCCCTTAAGAAACAGGGAGCACTTAATCTAGCTCGGTCAGCACTGGACTTTTTCCTCTGCGTTTTCTGCCTTGAAGTTGTATGCAGTGTTTTAAAAGACTTAAAGTACAGGAGACATCCAGTGAAAGAAATAAATTCATATGACACTTTGATCATAATTTTCGTTTAAGCTCTGAACTGTATCAGCTAGCACAGTTTGATTTCCTGTGTTCTTTTCTGAACGTCAGTAATGAAATACTCATAAGATATTTTCTTATCTCTGCAGTAGAAACACATACTTTGTTTGAACTATCCTCCTATACCACGCTAATACTTTGGAATTGTTTCCTTGTAGTGACCATTGGTCTTCTCCAAGTAGTATTTTAATAACTAATATCTTGTTAAAGTAAACACTGTGACACTAATGCCTGTACATGCTTTTTTTTTTTTCCTCAGATTGTTAGCTTCTGGGACAAAGCTCTTGCAACTCTGGACCTCATCACATCTTCACCATGCATCAGGGATGGCCAGTAAGAAAGGAAATATGGAAAGAATAGTATTGCAGGTTATATATACTTTTGACTTGATCTG
>Ga0181612_124840_pt1 | contig 16472 bp, 6 predicted proteins | sample HoacroProtozoa21_FD_119630 | JGI IMG/M metagenome (GOLD analysis project Ga0181612, IMG submission 119630) | Hoatzin crop microbial communities from Cojedes, Venezuel. Combined Assembly of Gp0051906, Gp0051904, Gp0051908
AAAAAAAAAAAAAGCCCTTATCCCGATTCAAAGAAGAAAATCTAACAAAAATTTATGAACCTTGCAGACACAGAAAACTGAGTTTGCTGGTTTGTAAAAGCAGTGCTTGCAGGCGTGAGCCCACTCAGAGAGAAGATAACAGAAGTTGGCTAAGGCCTCATCATTAAAAAACAGTCTCTACCACGGTAAGCCCAGCATGTGTTTGAAAGTAAAACACCCTAATATTATTTTATGCTGTTTGAGCAGGGATTTGTTTTTCCTAAGGCAAGTTTTACAGAAGCCTGTACAGTACACTAGGCTTTTTTGTTTGAGTTTATAGGACATCACAGAACTGAAAACCAAAACTAATAAAAATAAAAGTGTCCACAAGTATTTGTGAGACAACAGTAAAACGTTTTAGGATACAATCAAATATTCGATTCTAGTGCAAATGATCCATATAAAATTGTCAGCAAATCCAAGTATCCACAGCTGATCACAAATCCCTATTTCTACCACCTCTGCCACTCCGGGCTCAAAGTCCAGTGCTTCCGGTTTAAGTTTTTACACTAATCTATTTTATTTGTTTATATATATATAAAATTATTAAAAGGAAAAAATCCCCACATATTTCTTAGGCTTTCTTCTTTGAAATTAGATACTATTTCCAAAGACCTTTGCAATAAAACTACTATAATTTTTTTTTTCTTCTGTCCAGACAGTTTTACACAATTAAGATGGAGAGTAGACTTTTCCCCCCCAAAAAATTGCTCTCCCTTTAGGCCCCCATCACAGCAGGCTCAAGGGGACATTCAGGAATAGCTTTGCCATCTGGATTCCATATTGCCAGATTAATAATGCTTTTTCATACAATGACTCCAACCAAAGAGAGCAAAGCTTTTAGAGAATCCTGCCATCGTTTTCTCTTGCTAGATAACAATCCCAGCCTTATGTCACAAAAGACAATTCACAGATCAAGCTACCTATAATACATGCATTCTCAAGCACCTCCTCTTAATCCAGCCTAGGTTAACAATCAATATTTCAACACTACAAATTCATTCAAGGTTGCCTTGTAACTTTCTATCTAACAGAAGTGACTAAGTCTCAACTGTAACATTAACAGATTAATGTATGACAATTTTTTTTTAGTACATGACATTGCAATTGCAAAACACGTACCTGTTGCTTAAAAAACCTGAATGTTTGTGTTCCAATGCAAATTCATTAGCTTGAACAAAGATTGAAAAAGATGGAAATGTGAAAAAAGCACTAAATACACTTAGTTTTACAGCTACAAATGTGTTTGCCATGTCACATACTTAAATCTGGGTATATCATTACCCTGTATTGTTTAATTCAGTGCCTACGGATACTAAATATAGATCATTAAGGTACAGTGATGAGGCAACTGGAGCAAGTAAAAAGAAAGCATAACAACTGATCAGCATCCCCATAAACCTACACGAGAATACACATCTACAAGGTAACTATCATTAAGATCCAGCATCCATCCCCCCCTTCTCAGTGTAATGGATAACATTATTCTAGTACTTGAGGTAGAATATTCTTACATTAAGTTCAATATTTAAGACTTGTAGGATGATATAAATACACAGAAGTATTATGAATCATCCTGAGAAAACAGATGCATTTTGTTTTCTTAAAAACCCTGCAGTATTCTAAAAAGTGGAAGTTTATCTTTTCTTCATTCATAGTGAGTTGCTTAAACGTTTGAAAAACCTGTATTGGAACCCCCAGCCATTCAGTTAAAAAAAGTTACCCCAATACAGGCAAGCTATTAAGGAAAAGTCAAATTTCCTGAAAATCATCTACGAAAAATTAAATTATCTTCACTCTCCCACTATTTAACCATACCCTCTACTAAACAAAGGAAGACAGCACAAATAAGCCAGTTACATGGCCAGGAAGTTTCTGGAATTAAGTTCAAGAAGCTCTAGCACATGACAAACAAGTCAATAAATTTAATTATTTCCAAATGGACTGCACTGAAACTCCATAAAACAAATGCTACCAAAAAGATCTGTACAGCATGGAAAAACTCCTCTGTTGTTCCTCCCTGGGTTCCCATCTTGATAGCTTAAGCAGGTTTTTCCAAGCAACGCTCAGGGCTCCAACTGATTTCAAGAAGAGTAAAAACTAAGTACTGAAGTACCAAACAAAATGCTAAAAACTGAGATATCTAAAATAAGATAGTAAATACTAAGAGATATTTTAAGCCTTGTGCCCACTTAAGTCTGGTCAATAGGAAGCACCCATCCTTGCAAGTATAACACAAAATCAGAAACTGTATCAAGTGCTCACACCATATAGTGATCGAGACACTCAGAGCCTACGAGAAAGCAAACAACTTTGCCTTCCTGTCAGTGTTTAAACACTGTAAATACCATTTTCTTCACCATCTTCTTCACTTTGCACAATATGCAATGCTCATTTAATAATCAATTAATATTTCTTTTTTTGAACTCCTGTTCAGTATAGGTATGCAATCATATGACTCTTGAAAAGCCAGTATAGTAGGCCACAAATTAAGAAGCCACAGGCACCTTAATTTTCTCATTTCTTAACTGAATTCTCTATTCGGTACTCCAATATTTTTAACAATTTGCCTATGTGCACATACGCACACCTCTATGTAGATTCTCCAGACAGTGTGAACAAACTTGAAGAGCAGATTAAGTCATTTTGCGTGATGCTTGTAGATAGTTCAAAGTCTAGTCAGAACCTCTGACTGCCCCAGACGTATCATTGTCATTCAAGCAATCATTGCTCCCACTGAAAAGTGAGCTTTCACAAGAAGCTTTTCAGTGGTGCCCAGCACAAACTGAAAAAACAGGTGCCGCCATATGAACATCAGGAAATGTTTTTTCACTGTGAAAGTGACTGAGCCCTGGCACAGGTTCCCCAGGGAGGTTGCAGAGTGTCCACCCTTGAAGATACTCAAAAGCCACCTGGACATGATCCTGTGCAACTGGCTCTAAGCAGCCCTGGTTGAGCAGGGATGTTGGACCAGATGACCTCCAGAGTTCCCTTCCAACCTCAACCCCTCTCTGATTCTGTGAAGAAACAGCACTAGAAAGTGATGAGACACACCTTGCCACTGGTCTTCACAGCAGAGGGAGACTGAAGAGACTCCCTTCCAAAATCAGGCATTCCAGTAGACTCTAATTACTAACCTTTTCTCCGAACTTCGTTCTCTTCTATCCCCATCTCAATAATCTAGCTTGTCCTCAAATACCTTCTCCTTCCCCTCTCCACGCCGTCATCCTATACCTTAAGACCTGTTTCCATATCAAGTTAGATCGATTTTCTACTCAGGCTTTTCATCTTCAGATCCAGGTAACTGCTAAATTCCAAGCAGCAATAAGCACATTCAAAGAGGAAATTTGTATATACGTAATTTTTTTTAAGTGTATGAGACCTGGCCAGGTTTTTAGCATTATTTGTGAAAGCTTGACCAAATGCATAACTATGAAAAGGTGACCCTTCCATTCCTTACTAAATACTGTAACAGCACTGAAGGTGTTTAAAAGAAACCTTTTAATTTTTTCTTCTGAAGTAGGTTCTTTCTCAACAACTAACTGGTTTGGCTCAAATCAAATAAGAGTCAGAAGCAAACCACATGCAAATCCATAAAATAATCAGGCTAAGGCAGTCATCCAGTGTAGGGAGGGCGGAGAGAAAAAGAAGAAAAAGAAAACCAGCCCAAGCACATTTGGCAAAAGTTATAAGCAATTTAAAAACCAGGTCTTAAAGGGGAAGCTTTGGGAATCTTAATCACAGATAGTAGTTCCAGACCTGTCTACTAAAAAAAAAAAAAAAACAAAAAAAAACCCCACAAACAACAACAAAAAAAACCCTTAACAAAAAACCCTAGTAAGACTAGATGTTTCAACTTCTTTTTGTGCATTTGGTAAAGAAACATCAAATGTTTTTTAACAAGCTTAGAAACTCCCATGTATATCAACATTTTATATCCAAATCTGTATAAATCACAGGATACAGCACTGTTACAGTATTCCATTATAAAAATTACAAATTTCAGGCTGACAACCATGATATTGATGAAGGCTTTGTTCCATTTAGAGCAGAGATCTGCGACAAAGAGAAACAAATGAATTCAGTATGATGTATATAGTATGGAACCAGTGGAACCCTAGCTCTTGGTGACAAGTAAAATGGACACCGCAAGATAAACAGAAGACTGCTTTCAATGTATATGCTTTGATCTTGAAAATAAAAAATGTTCTTAAAATGAGCCTATGGATTGTAAATCATAAATAGAGCAGCCAGTGGTCTTGAAAAAAAGCAAACTAAAAAACCCCACATCTTTGCACAAACATTGAACCAGCATCTGGGTTTTTTGGGGGAAAGGGTTTTGTTGGTTTTTTTAATTCCTCAAACTACGTTCTGTTCTGCCGTAAGTTTAAGACCATATCAAGAAGCCCAAATCAGTTACCCAAGCACTTCTTTTCTGCATAATACTGCTTCGTTTCACTCAGTGAAATGAAACAAAACAAAGATTAAATCAAAAGAGCAATTAATTCAAAAATCCTGGATACACTAGACTACTGCTACATCTAATACAGGGGAGAGTCCTGCAATCAAGAACAGATGAGTTGCTGCTGGTGAAACAGGAAAGGCTGAAATAAAGGAGGACTGTAACAAAAAAAAAAAGCTAAATACAACAGAAAAAAGGGAAAGATAATTGGCTACAAAATGAAAGGCAATTACCCAAGGAAAGTGTTTCTAATCATACATATAGGGTGGAAGAACCACTCCCTTCTGAAGTACTGCAATTCATTAGATATTGCATGGGTATAATTTCTTTACCACAAAACTTAGATCAGCAAACTGATACAGACTTGAAACAGATGTGAATGTAATTTAAGTTGAAGACTTCCAGTTGCTTACTCAGTAGGGCATTTTCAGGATTACCTGAAGGGAGTGGAAGTTCCATTAGTAAAACTGTCTTTTTCTAGAATGGTAATTGGGATAAAACCCTCAAACTCTGGCCTTTTATATTCATTTTTATCACAGCTTCTTCATATTTGGGCTTTCTAAAAATGTTTTTTAGGACCATTAATGTTTTTTTCTGTCACAATGAGAAAAGAAAAACTCTGCAGCTTGAGAAGAAACACATTAAGTGTTTAATATTGTTTCGTACTAAGTAGAGATTCAGCATAGTCTCATCATAGCCTTCGAAAGTCATTTCTAGGTGATGCTACTTTGTCATTTCACTACCATGTAAAGCATTAACAAATTCTGCTTCCTGGATTAACACTGCAGATTAATATTGATAATTGGATTTATATATCTGCCAAGAAAATGTGATTCAATGTTCATTCACAACACTTATTTCTCTTAAGGCTTAACAATACTCACTGCATCCATGTGGTCAGTAGGGACCACGTAACAGTATTGCTACAGTAAATGAACAAGTAAAAAAGAAATGCTTAAGTGACAACATGTTTTCCTAATAAAATTTAGAAATTCTACTCATAATTATAAACCCTCAAGTTATCAGAATCAATTTTTGAACTATCTTAGTGTTCCTGTGAAGAGGGAAATGTTACACAACCAGTTAAAGAACACACTGGGACCAGTGTCCTTGTCTGTTAAATGTTGTTTAAATACAGATCACAGAACCTGTTTTACAGCTTAGTTAAACCAAAACTAGAAATGGAAGCCTTGGAGAACAGCAAAATGTCATATACACCAGTTAATTACTAGCAATACTGTTTTTCACGACCCCAAATTTCAGCAAATCCTTTCATTTCTATGTCAAATTGTACTGCAGTGGTACCTGCCTTGGTTCCCATCTCCTTGTGCTCCTACACTTTGGTAGGCAAATTAGTTTGCATCAGAGCACACAAGGAGAAGGGCACTAAGACTGCATTCCATCCAGTTATTAGTTTTTACAGAAGATCCTTCAGCATTCATATTTTTCTCTCCATTGCTTTACCCTGAACAAAAAAAAAAAAACAACCCTGAGGGATCTCAATAATCACCTATCTTCAAAGTAACTACAGATTGTCCCACTCTGGCACGATGTTCACCTTTAAAACTCAGTATATTAGAATAATCAATCACCTCTGATTTCAGTACTGAACATACTCATTTTACAGGCCACGCTATAAACTTCTGAGGGAAGATACGAACATCTCATTAACTTGAATATCATTCGTTATAAGAAACCAAACCACTGTTAAAGGGCTTATGTCTCTAGCACAGGTGCTGAGCTTGTCTATACAGAATAACAATGGACCAATGGACTTTATAATACAACAGTTCAATACACACACTGTTGTGTACTATGTGTTTCACAAAAATTGTGTCCCTGCAGCAACTCCAGCACAGCCTCACTTAAGTTCAATTCATTGCTTTATGTATATTAAGTGCTTTTTCTGTATTAAATTCCCTTCCATGTGAACGAGCTCCACACATCTTTAACCCCTACTTCAGGGATTACACAGCAGAACATTGCAAATGAATGGACGTCTAAGCAGATTCATAATGCAGTGCTGCAATCCGAACACCATGAGTTACTTCTTCCTGTACCAACAGCAACAACCAATAAACGGAGTATTTTTTTTAATCTATACTATCCCACAATAACAGTGATTATCGCAAACACACTGTGGTTTGCAGAGACAAACATAATGCCTTGCAAGTCAGCCTCAGTAGTAACAAGCAAATTGCAATAACAGCATAACAGTTCTTGGATCAATTGCTGTAGTAATACGGGGAGATCATTAAAAAAACCCTTCCAACTGAGTGTGAAGACTTTTTCTCATGTTACATTGATGCTACTTGGTCTGCGTGCATTTAGGAGGTACAGTAGAAATGGCTGAGAAGGTCAGCTGGAAAAAAAAAGACTTAGAAGCCTCACAATTCCAGCAATGGCTGAAAAGTCCTGTGATAAAAGACAAGACACTTGCAGAAGGCTATTAAGGTTACCTAGTTACTCAGATATGCACCACCAGCACCTGCAGACTAAGGACACTCCATAAGTGCAGATGCTAGCAGGCGTTAGTTAGCCAATTTCACCCTGGCAGAATAACACTAGGGCTACTGTACTCTACCCCTTGCAGTTTTAACAACAGTAGAACGGTACTGGCAAGACATGAAAAATCCTGACAGCTTCAGATTAACGAGGATTCCCAATTTCCCCTTTTCTCCTAAACTCAAATTGAGAAAAGGTATTTCTTCACTGTGCTCCACAACCTACCTGATCACCATGGCAATTTCACCAAAAATAACACTGCTTGTTCATGACTAGAATCCTTAGCAACTCGCACCTCTAAGATAAAAAAAAAAAATCAGCACGAAGAGCATGCTGCCACGGAATAACCCATTCTCTCTCATCATCATGATCATATCAATAAGATTGTGATGTTCCTCTTGTCATTTTGTTAATTCAGAAACTTAATCTGTGGAATAGAAAATAAGCAGAGTTTACCAATGAATTAGAGAGGAACTGCTTAAGAGATAATTAACCAGCTGCAGGTTGAACATGTATTTGTGAGGCTGAAAAGGATATGGTAGTGTCTCATGATCAGATTACAAGCTGCTGAGCAACACTGTTTAACTGCATAAACAACATCTGTGAACCTCACTGATGGCTGAGAGAGAAAAAAAAATGCTCAAGACATTCTCCTCAGTCATTCAAATCACTTTCAGAATACATGCAAAATCAGCAGGGCTCATCTCAAGTTGGAGAACAGAAACCTTTTTTCCTTTAAATTTGAAAACCAAATGAAGTATAGCAGCCAGTTCAGTGACATATAGATACAGGTAACTTTTTAAGGTCACTTGTAGAGAGTTATGGGATTTTGTGAGGTATTCATATGCTATTATCATAAATATGATAAAAATGAATCTTCAACTTTCACTTTTGAAAATACATCTTCTTAGTAAATATCCATAAACACAGTAATGAGATTTTATTTATTTATTATTAAACAAAATTGCTCTAAGAAACAAAATTCAAAGTTTTGACTCAAAAACCTAAGAGGCAGTATGAACTGCAACTACAGAAGCCCTGAACCTGAGATGGTACAACATGAACTCCAGGAATGCTCGAGTCTTCAGAGTGTTTTTACGAGTGAACAGGCACTGCTACTCTCCATAGAATACACTAGGGTGCCAAGGTCTTTGGACAGTTTAAGTGTCTGACAGAAGGGTGTAAAGAAGATGAAGCCAGATTCTGCTTGGAGGTGTCCCTGAAAGGACAAGCAGCAACTGACACAAACTGACACAGAGGAAGTTCTGCCTGAGCATAAGAGAACACTGTAACAGTGAGGAGGGCTGAACAGTGGGCAGGTTGCTCTGAGAGGTTACAGAGTCTCCATGCTGGAGATACTCAAACACTGACTGCACATAGATCTTGGACAACCTGCTCGAGGTGACCCAGCTTGAGAAAGGGTTTCCAGCATAATACTGGATTCCAGAGGTGCCTTCCAGCCTCAGCTGCTCTGTGATTCTTCGACACTTTTGGAGTTCTCAGACTATAGCATACGCTGCATCTGAGGGTACGACATGACAACAGGAAGGCATTTCCCAAATTCAACAGGAGGAGTGCAAACCTTGATGTTATCCCTTTCTTTCTCTATAGTGTCCTGGTCTGTGGTCAATGCCTACATTTTCATTTGCCGTAATCCTCCTTACCCCGAGACATTTTTGCGCTCCTGCCCACAGTTCAAAGCAGTTAGAAGTTTTCTAAACATTATGTTACTCACAGTCCCTTCAGATGGGCCTAAATAAAGACAGTTCTTAAACTTAGTATTGCTAATCTTGGCTCAGATGCCTATTCTGCCAAGGTGAATTGCTTGTTCTGTCTTTCAGTGCAAAGTGAAGTGTCTCCTGAATTTTCAGATTATGTCTTTATAGCTTCCTATTAAATAAAAAATAGCTTGCTTCTTTACTCCCCATACATTCTAGATTAAATACACCAATTTGTTATGTTGCGTAGTAGAGTGCAGTTGGTACTGCTGTGCATACCACAGCAGAAAGTTACTCTGGCAAACAGAAATTCAGAAATGCCTGTAAATTTCAAGGCTACATCAGCAATTGCAACTTTTGTTTTTAAACAGTTTCAACAATCCATGGCCAAAAAGCTATTAATACCAAGGCAATAGATTACTCACTTACAATCCCTATTCAGAGGCCCCCAGAAATTGAATGATTCCACTGGGCTAACTTCCTGTACTGCAAGAAGCAATAGGAGCTGTGCCATCTTCCTTCAGGACCATAAAACAGATACAAGTTAAACTTAAACTTTCGCTGAAGATGCTGCACACAGCCCGAAATGACTGTTTAAGACATGCTAGGTTACCAGTGTTTGCCTCACCAGTGGATTATTCCCTCTCTGTGATTTTATTTGTATAGCAAATGACTTATTAGCTGCTTAAATTCTCTACTTCATATTATGAAGACTGCCAAATCTAAAAAACCATGACAGAACACTATGGAGACTGTGATATAATGCTATAAAACCTCAGACCTACAAGCAGGACATTGACCAAACCATGAATCAAACATATAAAAATGTGTCACTGTCTCAGGTTCTCCTAAGGATTTTAGTCTTATTAATTCGCTGTAGAGATGCAGAACAATGGAAAAGTTTATTACTTAGAACACTGTGGAGGAGAAAAGATTTCAGCGAGAAGTTACTGAAAGGGACCAGATCATGCATCTTCATTCCCACAAGAACGACGGGTTTTTGCCTCTCCATTGCTTGCTTAACTCTAAGTGTACTTAGAATTTCTCTGGAGCGTACCAGCACTAACCAAGCAATAGTTGTTCAAATTAGAAAGGACAGACTGCTACAATCAAGGAAGGATGACTGGCTTTTAGTCTCTCTCCTACTCACACATTGAGTAAGCGGGGAAACTAGAGAGAACTCTTAGCTTACAAGGTCTCTTCTCTCTAACATCCCTCTCCTGTTTCAGCACACAGGGACAGCCAGCCTGGCACTCAGTAAGAGACACAGCTCTAAGAAAACAGATTTTAAGTTGCTTGAAACTGATGCCTGCACTATTTGCCTTTTACAATCAGACCACCAAGGCACAATTCAAAGGCTACCAAATCACACCCAAGTATGAAAGAACCACTCAGCATCTCTTCCCCACAGTGCGGCACTAGGGAGGAAAATGCCCAAGTAAGCATGTCCTTTGACAGACATCATGTGCCTATTACAACATTTAATACTACGTCAAATAAAACAATATAAACCAGAAGAGAGAGATACTGTTTGTGGTTCTTTCCCCGCCCCGGGTACGTAGTTTGAGTATAACTGGCACTGAAGCCATCACCTCTGACCTGCTTAAGGCTCTTTCATCACAATGATTTAATCCATCATAATGGATTAAAAAAAAGTTATCTCTCAGAGTTCCTGAAGTTTTCAGTAACCTCAAATTCCTCCATCCTGTCCACAATAAAATGTGATCTGTTGATGACATCGTGATCTGTTGATGACATCCTCTAAATGCTGACAGACAGGATGGTGTTAGAGAAATTATTTAAGTGTGCCCTGGTCCTCATACAACACAAAATCATGCAAAAGCAGGTAGAGGCACCAACAAAAACCTCCTCACATGATCATATGCCCCCAATTTATTAATCTGTCCAAAACACGTTGTTTTATTCCATGTTATAAATGCAGTTTATGCAGTTCTGCAGTATGCAAAATAGCCCACATTTAAGAGCTAAACAAATTCCATTAGTGAATTCCTTATCTAGAATTGCTTGAGGAATTTTTTGAAGGCAGATAGACTACTTCTTGACCATTAGAAAACAGAAAATGTCTTGCTATCACAATCAATCATTGAAATACTCGGAAGAGATGGGCACAAACACCCAGATCTGCCCATTTGAAACAAAACTGCCATAAAACCAGTAATTCACACAGTGAACAGCCAGGCATAAGACTCACAGCTTAAGCAAAGGTTACGATTGGTACTTCCAAATATCTGAACAAAAACTATAAAAGAAAATGCCTATTTATTGTCTGCTTACCAGTCAATAAGCAGTAAAGGATACTGTCACTTTTTCCTCCTCTGTTTGCTTCTAGCACTGGCTCTTTCATCTTCCCTGAAAGTCATCCTGTGTTTTACACAAGTCATAAAGTTTCCTCACAGCTACCAATTCAGATTTTAAATGAAGAAAGTAAAAATCCTACCTGTAACACTAAAAAAGTACCTGCTAAATACAAAATCAGCCTAGGGACACAAGATCCAATCAATACATCTGTTATCAATTTTTTCTTATAAAATTCTTCCCCAGCTCCCCCAATCAAGAAAGAATACAGGCAGCATCTTCAAAAAAAGTGTTACGCATTTTTCATAAGCATAGGATCTGTGCCTTTAAAAGAAGGGTTGGAGGCTAAGTAGCTATATATATATATATATATATAAAAATATATCTAATAGCCAATAGCTAAGGCTATTGGATCTTTACTAAGATCCAGTCTTTCAAGAACATTAAAATACACTTGTTTGACCACAGGTCTACCAAACCCAGCATCTGGTTTCTGACAACAGCCAGAAGGGAATACAGAGTATAGCATAAGAATGCTATAGGCATGTAAAGGCAACCCTGAATATTCTCCCAAAGACTCTGCCCCGTACAGACACACTACCTCAAACATTCTGTTGTCCTCATTGTGTTCAAGTCGGATAATCTCTTCCTCAAATCTAGATTTCAGTATAGCCCTGTTTTGTGCACTTTGGCAAAACACTACATGTTTTTAAATGGTATTTAACACCACTAGCCCAAAAGCTAAAAAGGACATAATTTCATGCCATATTTACAATAAGACAGTTATGACAAGAAGAGTTATTTAATACAGGAATGATTTACCAAATATGGATCAGCAAGTAAAGGCTAGTTCAGCTCAAACTTGATGTTATCATCCTTACATAGAAATTACTGTATGGAGTTTTAGAAACTATTTTGCAGCAGACTAAGACAGTCGATTACAGTAGTTACTCCAGGATTTAGAGTTTATTAGCCTTACCTTGTGGTAAAAAGAATATAGCTCTAAGGAACAGAACAAGCTAAAACCCAAACTGCCTTAGCTAACCAAGTGTCACAACAGTTAACCCAAAAAGACTGAGTAATAATTCAGTCATATGTTCAAAATATTTTTTTCTAAAAATGTCACATTCATTATTAAAAGGCCACAAAGTATGTAGCTTGTTTTAAGGACCTAAAGTGGTTACGCCCAAATGTCAACAAAAAAGGTTAGGATCCCAAGCAAACTTACAAAAGGCTATGGGATTTTTCGCCTACAATAGCTCACAGGAAGCACAGAACAATTTGAGCACTCCAGTTCTACCATGTCTTCAGATTGCTTTCACTGAATATTGAAAATAGTGCTAAGTGGTATCTCTCTGAAAGAACACAGAAACCTAGAAATTTCAAAAGTTATTAAGTTATAGCTGTAGTCACAGTTTATCTGCTCTTATAACTGCATCCAGTCAGGAGCAATTATTCTCATTTTATCAGTTAGTGCCATGAAGTGTAGCCATTTGGCTATATCATGAATTGGAACTTCTACTCCAAAAGGGAGCTGAACAGGGCATGGAGAGAAAGGAAAATAGCATACTTATGGCACCCTTTTGTAGAATTGTTTCAAGCCAAAAAGAATTCCATTCATTCTGCTCAATTGTTCCAAAATTCAACATATCTCAGTATGCTGAAACCCTCATTTAAGTCTACTAACAGAAACAGAACATCCTTTATCTGTTTATGCCTTCAAAGAATTTTTTTGCCTCTTCATTTTTTGCAGATTTGTAACATCTAAACAGCAACTACATTTTTACCTTTGTCCTTCGAAATACACTACTGTTATACTGATCTGATAGCTCTTAAGTGTAATACCCCATTTAAGTAAGGAATCCTGACCACTAACATCAAGTTAGTACACAGCAGAAGTCCTATTTGTTGTTCTTTGTCTTCCCACTTATTTTATCAGTTTAAATGGAATCAGAATGGAAATTGAATAGGGTGTGTTTTCAGTACTTCAAGAAGTTTAGATTACTTCATTCAGCTTAACACTCATTAAGAGTTGTAATTAAATTGCTTTAATTTCTATTTTTAGAAATAGTGGTTTATATTTAGAAATTAAGCAAAACATGTAAAAGTCTTCCTGAAAAGGAAGAGACACTTGCTCTTTCTGGTTTAAAAGCAACTCTTTGTTTAACTGCTACAAGAACACAGAACAACATGGAGTTACCACTCTCAATATTTTCTGATCTCCTTCAATGTATTTCGATTGATGAGCACACAAGCATATGACATTAACAGAATCCTGTACTCGCCATCAAATACACTGTCTATGCCTTGTAAAGAGTTGATCCTGAACAACACATTTTTCTTTACATCTTGTATCCACCATAAATATGCAGAGTGAACAAGTCCTATAGAGACCCAGCCGTAGAAAAACATTGATAAAATACTAATACTCAAGACACTGTCACGTGATCTTATGCTGTAAAGCAAGCCCTATAGCCAGCAACAGGGAATTTCTATCCTCAGGCAAGTAGTAGAAAGGAGGAGTTGACAAGTGTGCAAGTTCTAGTTATGAAATACACCTTGACAAAAATCAGAATTAAAAATTTAAAGGCTGCTGACAGTAATCTCATTAATACCACCACATATTAAGATGTTAGCCACAGGGAAGTGCCACAGAATAACCGCGGAACTTCCATGTTTAGAGAATCACTAACAAAGTAGAATTTGCTATACCTAATACCCATTAGCAAAACCTTATTAATTAGTGTCAATTTTGTGTAGATGTGTCAGTCTTCTAGAGGTGAATGAACTCTTGCGCGTTCCCTGCTTTCAAAGTACACGATCAATGCATTATTATTCTCATCTGAAACAAGAAAATGAGCAGCAGCTTTTCCACTCAATTTGGGATAGACTTTCTATGCACAAAATATGATTTACTATTACAACATGTTGCATCATTCTGTGTTTTCTGGGGTATCTGACAGCAAATCAGACTTCGGGGAATAGTTCTAGTTGAGTATTTAATTTTATTACTGTCACCTTTACAGATAAGTTATCATAGCCACATCTTTAAACAAAAATAAATAGGCTAGAGTTTTTTGTTCTTAAAAATTTGACTGTAATTTAAATATCTAAAGGTAACTATCAAAAAAGTGGCAGGAATAAAAGACAATTCACTAAATAGTTTCAGTCCCCCCTTTTTTTTTTTTAATTCCATTGATAAAACATAGTTCACCACAATTTTCAAAAGACACTTTCTTAACATTACAGTTGAACAGCTTCAGAATCATACTTGGGGAAGTGGGTAACCTAAGACAAAAACAACAAGATTAAAAACTCACATACCATACAAAAGACTTCTTCCATTAAGTAGATCATCTCACACTTATCAATGACAAAGTATTTCTACATCGTACAAGTGCACTATTTGTAAGAATGTAATCATCTAATGTAATTTGATAGTGGGCATTACAATACTCAATGCAATTCTATTTAAGAGTTAAAAAAAGAGGTAGGCTTTACTTCAGCGTGACAGAGAACTTCGAACTTCAGAGAAACAGAAATAGATTGAATCTACACACGTATTTTTTACTCTAGTGAAAATGAATGTGCAGTGCAGACTGACTTTTTTTCTATTCCACCTTGACACAGCACACAACTGGCATCTAAGCATGAAGTTCTTAAATTTTATTGCAAAAAATAAACACAGAATTGTTGAGCTTGACGTTTCACCAGGACTTTTTCCCAAGACTTTTTTTTTCTTCCTCTCCCTAATTCATTGCAACTTTTGCATAAGTCTCCAAAAAAACTTCAGAACGGTAGAAACCTACCAAATAGAATAATCCATTAGAGAAAATTCAAGAACTACAGAGATTAAGCTGTCTGTAAAATAGAATGTTAACACCAGATCTCACTAAAGATTTATTTAATACTGTTGAAAAAGCTAATTAGCCTTCTGTTCCTGTATTTGTAAAATGTGTTTATAGCTGTACTACAGCAAAACTCTTGCCCCTCCTCCCCCAGTCTCACAAGCAATGCTTTCCCTCTTGGTATTTCCACATTCTATCACCTTATCCGTTAACTATTGCTTAAACCCAAATATACACTATCTGCACATTTTATAAATAAGAGATACTCTTTAACTTCATTTGTTTTGTTTTTTTGTATACAAGAGAACAACTGAACTGCAAAGCTAGAAATGTAAAGGTTATGTAATTATGACTCAATTACTACCAGGCCTTTAGTCTTCCAGAGAAAAATATTACCAAGATCATAGAGGGGTTTTATGTCCTAATTAGAAGAATAAAACTCTTAAATGTATGCCCAAAAATGCACTACTCAGTTTAACAACTTGTACTAAATAACTGACTTCTTTTTCTCAACTTGAACAAATTAAATAAAGGCCAGCTTAGATTTTGAGGAGCTCATGACAGCCCAAATTAACACTTTGCCTCTCACAGCAAACCATGTTAAGCAACTACGTTACTGAACAACACAGAGTCACAAAAGAAATGCTTTACCTTTTCAGAAGACAAGAGTATTGTAACCTAACTTCCAGATAAGAGAAAACTTTTGAATGATATATGGATTCAGCACTCCAGCTTTCTTTCATTATGGTGCTGGGGTTCTTATTCTCTTTTGCAAACCAGGAGAAGTTAGGTAATAAATCTCTTAATCTTTCTCCGCACAGAGAAATTAGGTACAGAAAAGCTACAAGATCCAACTTCTAACATTTGCTACATTTACTTACTAAACACCCATTGCAACTACAGTTGTTGAAAAGAACTCAAAGTTCTGTGGTTTATATTCAATAAATATACATTGCAATGTCAAGAACAAAGTCTTACTAAAAAAACCTCAGTCAGATCTTACAAGATCTGCTTATTCTCTAGAAAAATGACTACCACCCACAAATTCCCTTCGACAGCCTTAATATTTTCTAGAAGTCAATAGTTAAGCTACTAAGAAGCACACAAGCCATAATAAGCAAAACCAGAAAACTGCAGCAAGTAACACCTTCATTCTCACTTTAAAATAATTAATAGATGAAACAATTCCCATTCACTTCCTAATCTTAACCTATTCGACATCTGCCCTCCATGGTAGCAATCCTAAAATAGGACCATGATACAAAAGAGGACCATTTCTACCACTGATCTTCATCATGCCTGCTAGAGGTTCACTGGAAGGCACACCAAGGTCCTAGAAATAAGCAAATTTGTTCAAAGCAAATCACAGCATAAAATGATAATCTTCATTAAAACGCATCACTGAGCGGCTAGCCATTCATAATTTGAGCAATATTTCCCAACAAGAAATGACAGCCTGCAAGATTCCATGAAATTGCAACAGAGAACAAAATCAAACATAAAACAACTTAAAACATACACTAATCACAAGCAAAACCCCTGAAGCACCATCCTAACCTTTCATCTCTTTAATATAAATGGACA
>Ga0181612_100789_pt1 | contig 16471 bp, 10 predicted proteins | sample HoacroProtozoa21_FD_119630 | JGI IMG/M metagenome (GOLD analysis project Ga0181612, IMG submission 119630) | Hoatzin crop microbial communities from Cojedes, Venezuel. Combined Assembly of Gp0051906, Gp0051904, Gp0051908
CCATTAGAGCGAGATTTTGTTAGCCAAGAACATTAAAGGTCCTGGTAATTTTTTCCTCTGACAGTTAATGTATGTTTATTATCAGCGGTGAATTTAGCAAGCCTCTGAACTCGCTGAATCACACATCTACGGAAGGTTAAGTGTTGTTCCCGGGCCCAGCAATCTCCAGCTGGATCCTCAAATTCCCTGGGCTGCAGATGCTCCAGGAAGCTAACCTGCAACATCACTTAACTTTTAACAACTCCTTGCATTTTATTTGTGCCTATCAGATCTACCTGAGTTAATTTTACATATCAAGTAAGTTTAAATGGAAGCAACATATGCTATGAATTTTAAAACTCAGGAATTGACCAAAATGTGGGCAGGATGAATTTTCAAATGTCTGTTTGCATTCTGCAAGATTATTTGGCAATTACAAGGTAAGCTGTAGCATTCAGAATTGCCACTGATACTTAAAAATATGAAGGTTTTTAATTACACGAAATGCAAACTTTACAAAGATCTTTAGAAATATGATACCTCGTCACGTAAAAGGGAATGTGAACATGAAAAAATATATGTGCAAGTAAGAACATCTGTCAGCCTACAGACATATGTCATTCATAAGGACTAATGGTAAAATTAACAATTCTAGGTGTTCAACTATTTTTTTCAACAATATTTTTTTCATATGAGCCACAATTATTAAAACTATCACAGGGAAAATGTCAGAGGGTAGGTGGAGAAGTCATTATTTACAATCATAGGTAGATATGTTTCTCAGGAAGGAAGCGAAAGCAAATCCGTTTTGGTTAACAGAGAAACATCATCAGGTTTTCAGGGCTGGAATCTTCCACATTGGAGACCTGTTTCTTCCTATTATGTTTCTGTAATAAATACCCTGATGCTCTTTGAACAATCAGCTGCTTCCTGTGTTTAAAATTCACCATCACCACCTACTTCTGCAGTCCTCCTCTAAGTTCATCATCCTAATGAAATAAGCTTAGTAGACATCTGGCCTCGGCCATCCTAAATGAAGCACAACCATGTGCTCGTGGTACCTCAAAAATAGCATGTGAGATCACTTCCTCAAAATAAAGGTTTTGCTCTCCCACACCATTACAAGCAGACTGAAATCAAGTGCTGTTCAGCAGCCGTTTCAAGGCTGAATCCACTGGTTCTAAAAATGAAATAAACCCTACAATTTAGGCACCACATAGTCTGTGAACGCGTGATTTTTGCAAAAAGGTAAAACAGAAGTTTCTTAGTCTTCCGCTCTGCCAAAGTCACTGCATTTGCCTCCCTTGTGCTACACCATCTTAGTCACCACCATTCTTCCGTTTTCAGTGGAGAAAGTCTTGACCCACAACCCATCAGCAGACTTCACTGCTTTTTAGGTTACACCTGCACTGCAGAGTATTTATGTTCTGCAGCAGGCTGTAAGTTTATTCAGACTGAGGACCTGATCTGAGCACACTACGGCTTTCTTCCACCTTCACACCTCTTTCCTTTTCTTGTAAACCAGGATTCAGGCTGAAAGGAGAAGCAAATGAAAAGGAAAATAACAGTGTGTGCTCAAGGCTCGCCCCAATATTAAAACAGGACATGGCCAGGCTGTGAGGCAGAACCTGGAAAGTGCTCCTGAGTCCTAAAGTTCAAATACAGCAAAAACAGGAGAACAGTCTACAAGCACAGGTCCCACGTCCATCCCACTGAAGTGCTTCACCATTAAACACAGCTGCCTTCCAATTCCTTCCATAGTCAACAGGCAGAAAGGCACATGTCCAGAGAGTGGTTCCAAGCTTAGGCCCCACGCTCGCAATTCTGACAGCTCAGTGAGGTGCGGTTACTCTTGGCCACGTTTCTGTCTTAGCCCTGTGCACGCCCCTCAATATCCATCACAACTGGCAAGGGGGGGATTGTTCGACTTGTTTTTGTTTGGTTTTTCTGGTGGAGTTTTGTTTTGTGGGAGTTTTTTAATACAACGGTAAGCTCAGGAGTAAGAAGTTCAAACACATCATCCATTTATGTAAATAAAAGACAAAGCTATGAACACAGCAGCCTATTTTAGAGATAATGCTACAAAAGTCACAGCTTTGATCACAAAAGCTGACATCAGACATAACAGGGTTTTTAATTCCAGCTACTCACAGTGTTTAAAAGTGTCACTGCCTAGCATTCTGCCAACAACTTGCAGAAATAGTAGAGTAAGTCTAAATATTCAAATGACTTCTAAATATATCGAAATATGAATAAAATGTCATATGGAAAAACAAAGCTGCAATGGAATGATTTAATATCAATTCTTCTGTAACAAGTATCACACAGATATTTTTTAAAGTCCATGTCTGAAATAGTGCTTATGTATTTTATTTTTTTTTAATGAGTAAGGGCCTTTAAAAACACCTCTCAGCAGCACTACTTAACATACCTTCCTCTGAAGACGATTCATGCAACCAGGCAAGTTACATTTTTTGACCAAAGAAGAGTGCAGATTGTGGAGTACTCTTACCACTAACAGATATGAACCAACAACAATTACTTGTATTTGATAGAGCCAGGGCAGTTTTGGGCACCTCCATTTTAAGCTATGCATCACCGTAACTCATTGCAAAGAGGTATCAAAGGCAAAAAAACAGTTTTAACATCAGCTCAGACACCATTCATGTATCCTAACTTCAAAACACTTCTGCAGAACACCTTCTCCTACCTACAGGAAATGAGCCAACGCTCAATGACTAGACAAGGGGAGTGACGCAGTGTTAGCGAAAGCCTTGAAATGCTCCTGAAATTCCTCATCTGTTAGACAATTGCGCAAAGCCTTTTAAAACATCTAGCAAAAATGTATCACCTTTTAGAGGTATAAATATACTTTGCCATAGTCTACTCAGGAGGGAAGAGAGCAATCATTCTTCTCTGCCCCTTCCTAACAGCAATCCATGGGTAGTCTTCATATTCAGAGCCAACCCAGCCTAGATTCTCAAACCCAGACCAGCTCGATGCTAAGAAAGGCTCCTTTTCCACACCTAAGAGAGAGGAAGAAGTGAAATATCTCATTTTCCTCAAACAAAAAAAGGCAAAACAAAATTGCTAGTTCTGCTAACCTTCCACAAAACCTCCCTCATTCGTACAGCTCAGCACAGATGTTCTACCTTTGCCTTATCAGACACTCTGGCCGCCAGGACAACAGAAGCCTGTACATATACGCACACCCATACACACACAACTTCATCCTCCCCATCCTGGAATTCTTGGTTAGTTGTAAACTCCTCATGCAAAGATTATTTTTCTACAAGACTTGCAGGAACAGTACTATGACATTTACCAAGGTCTGCAAGTGACGACTGAATTTAAATATCTCATTACAGCAGTGATCTGTTCAGCCCCCAGTGTGGGAAGGTGCCTACACCACCTGACGACTATGTGTAATGGTAGAGCATTTTTCACACCGGCTGTTGAAGCCAAGTACTAGCGAACAGAAAAGTACAAGCCAAAACCTATTTGGAAACTCCCTCCTCCTGAAAGCACTCTCTCAGCTGATCCCATAAGGAACATATGCACTTAAAGAAATTCAGATTCTTTATGTGGACTAGATCCCTGTCCTGATTTCTAAAATAAACTTTGGGAGCTTACTCCTTTTAAATTGATTAAATCTTTTTAACTGAGAAACTACTGTGCTCCTTTTCACAGCTTTATTTCTCACATGCAAACACTCCTATATTGCATGGTTATTATGCAAACACTCCTATACTGCACGGTTATTTACTTTCTCTTTCAAAAAAAAAGCAAACCCTAGCTGAATAAAAGGAATTACAGCCAACTAATGTTCCTATTCTTCCTACAAACTTCTACTAATACTATGCAGTGACCATGCCATAGGGATTTTTCAATTATGCAATGTAACTGTAACTCCAACATGGGAGAGAAGTCACAAATAAAATAATGTTATTTTAACTGTTTTCTCCTTTCCGCTAAAGACTTCAGATTTCCAAGAAGTGTCTGTAAATCACTTTATTATGAGTACCATGTCAGCAATCAACATTGGGTTGAAGGAGGACTTAGTCTTCTCGGGCTGGGTGGTCACAAATTCACATGCTTTCAGAGTATTCTAGGTTAGTAGGAGATTAATTCGTCAACGAACACGTTCCTCATACTTCAAAAGATTAACCTAACTCACAAAATACAGTGGGGGTATAAAAGGAACAATTGTGACTTTCGTAAGGCAAGTATTGCCTTTGATCTTATCTGCTACAAATTCCACTACCCCACCTCACCTCTGAAGAGCCTGTGTTGTGCTGCTGGGAACAGAGGAACAAGGTATCCATGGGACCACAGCATTTCAACCAGGTGATCTCTGCAACTTGGCTCGCACAAGCATTTGATGCTATTTCAGATCACAGAAAACTACTGAGCAAAAAAAACCAAATGCCGATTTAAAAATAAATAAAAGAAAAAAAAAGCACAAACTTAAGATATATACTACTTAACAACAGACTGAGGGCTTCCTAGTCTGCTGTATTTCCAGTTTAAAATGGTTCTATTATTTTACTGCTCCTGCTACGTACAGCTCTATAAGCAGCAAATATTCAGCTCTTCAGCATAGCATGATATTCTGAGCTCAGATCTGTGTATTCACTACAGCTTTCAGATCTATTTCTCCTCTTTTGGTCTTTTAAACACATCCTATTTTGCTGAAAAAGCAATTCTTACTAACTACTGTTTATTTACGTTTTCATTTCCTGCTGATTTTGCTACATCTTTACATTACTCAAACAGTGCTGGCAATTCCACCTCATTATGGGGTTCAGTTGCCTTGAAGATGAGTATAAAAATTTTCCCAAAGTCAGTAACTCAACCAGCAGCATCTAGAGCTGGAGAACTGGATGTTTCCTGCATTTGATCTGAATTCGAATTCTTCAGCCCAAAACCTGGGCACCATTATATTATATATTTCTGACGTACTGACACACAATACGCTCTTTGGTCATCTTTTCCCCTTGCCTCTATTGCAGAGGCAAATGAAGCTGAAATTTGCGTTAACTCTAAATGACATCCTATGCATTAAAATCTTTTCTTCTAGGGGGCTGATGCTTACTATTTAATTTGTCTAACCTGTCAGAGGGTACAACGCAAACCAGTGCAACTCACTAGCGGCTAACTCATCACCTTCATATCACAGTGAAAACAATGACTGAGCAGTAATCCAATTTCATCCTGCATCTCGCATATTATTATTTACGGTGGCTGTTCTCCCTTGAGCTAGGCTATCTTGCCAAAAGGTAATGCGAGCAATTGCAGTTTTCAGGAAAGATATCACTGAGGACCAATGTACAACCTGACCTAAGACAAACTGAACGTGGCAAAGTGAACAGGTCAGAACCTAAAATTAGGTACCTAGAGCAAAGTCAATGTAAAGAAAATCTGTATGTTCTATAGCTGAATTAGACAATATGTTACAAAGTACTATACCGTATACCAGTTGCAAAGCAATGGCACCAAACAAGTAAAATTAGTAACTGGAAAACATGCATAAAATAGTAATTGCGTACATCTAAAACAAGAAAAAGAAATGTCAGCAATCAGGCCAAACATTTACACCTCACAAATCAAGCTACACTAAGTGAATACAAAATCAGCCACCAAGGCACACGCAAGGAGCAAACTCTGGTACTAACATACAGGCAGTATTACAATAAATAAATCCACCCAGCATAAGAAGATCCCTTCTAGATACTTTTCAGCTCTGCCTAGTGACAACACGTTTGTAACATTCACACTCTTCTGGCCCCCTTCTGTAAGAGTGGGTCAATTATAAACAGAGCATTTATCCATCTCACTGTGTTACTCCATCAAGTAGAAAGAAATAGGGGTTTGACATTTGTTCAGTTCTCATCTGCGGTCTTGATGCACTGTGCGTGCACAGTAAGATGGCACACGGATTCCCCAAAGACACCAACCACTGCAGATGGACCACAAAACACTCACACCACTGCTGCAGTTTAATGCATCTGTTCCAGATCTCATTAGAAAGAACCCTATCCAAAACTCCCAGCACATACTCTCCAGGAAATTGAAAACGATTTACATGGCACTCAGCCACACCATAAAACGTCAAAAGCTGGAGCATCCCACCAGGAGAGCGGGGTGTGGTGATCCCAGCCCTGCAGAGAGCAAGAGGTGGCTGCATTTCAGGGTGCCCACGCTCCCTGCTGTTCACTGGAACCCAAGGCACATTACCACGTCACTTTGGAAAGGTCACAGTCCCTCAAGGCTTGGTGCCTCAAAACATTTATGGGCTACCGCAGGATTTCCAACAGGCTGTCAAAACTTTGTTGATGCTGGACAGTAATTTTTCTGTCTTACCCTGTGCTTCTGCACAGAGAGTGACTGGCAATTCCTGAATATGAGTGACAGGCTGGCTGACTTTTGGTTTTTTTGTTTTGTTTTTGGCTTTTGGGGGAGTTTGGGGGTTGGTTTGTTTTTGTTTTTTTTTTGCAGTTTCCAAATATTATTAACGTCTTTTTTTTGACCTACAAATGCCATTTTGAGATTTTTTAAATTGTATTTTTGCGCTGAAGAAAGACAAAAAATCCTTTTTCCACAAACTTATTAACCAAATAGTTCGAATACGTATGGTCATTCTATTTAAAATCACTATTTAATACTGCACATCTGTGACATATGTTTGTGTGTACACAAGCACACAAATAAGTGCTCTCTGAAGGACTTCTTCAGAAGCCTTAAATCACAGTTACTCTGCTTTAAGGAGATAAGCTATTTTTAGAAAAAAAAACCCTAAATTTCCACTTTCCCCAATTTTGAGAAAACAAAATTAATTTCTTCCATATGAAAAAGGCTTAAAAAATCCTCTTCCATACAAATCATCGATATTTTTAGAAGCAATAAGCCTTGCCTACAGGAATTATATTTTTCACATTTCACAAGCTCCTATTTGTAACAAACAAATGAGAAATACAACACTCCATCAACACAACCAAGCAAAATGACTTTTGCATTTTTCATAGTCTACTCTGCTAAGGTCTACGGGACAGACCACAGCAGCATACAACTGGTAGCCATTTCACATCCTCCCAATTTTTTTCCTGTATTACAATTCTGAAAATACTGATCATGTGCAAGGCTTCCACTTCTAACTCTATTGCAGATTGTTAATTACTCCCTTTTCTCCTCTAAACTAATAGGCATGTTTCCTCTTAAGCTCACTCCAGTCTGGACTTGACATATTTCAATGTTCAAATAACTTATCTACTACTAGCAATATCAAAATCTTGCTACAGCATATACAAGTGTTAGTGCATGCTCCTTGCCCATCCCACCTAAGAAGAAAGCGAGCACCTCTGGTTTAATCTATGCTTCATGATCTCATGCTAGTTTCTCAGTCAAGCACCCAACTTCTTCTCAATGCTCATATATAACTTTCTTGACCATTTAAGCACTGCTTGGAACATGTAGTAATAGCATCAAACCTTAAATTCACACCATTTTTTTGTTCCAGCCCTTCCTGAAATGTCACTGCTCCGAGTTTGCTTATCCTATGCACTGGAATACTCCCTCATAAAATACCAATTTTAAGCACAAACTGAATTCGTACCTGGACAAAACATCTTATATCGAGGTCAGGAAAAGCATCAGAAGCTTCTTATTCAAGCAGATGGAATAATTTATCAAACAAAAATCATAACAAATAATACTTTCATTAATTCGGACTTTTCCCCATAGCTTAGTATTCTGAAGAGAATTTTTTACTCTAAATCTGCACATGCAATTTTTCCAATCTTACCATCATGAATTCTCCTAAAAATAGGACATCAGAATTTAGATTGCTTAACATGATTAGAAGCCAACCACAACACTTATTAAAGCCTAGTAATTCTAAGAAACTAAAGTTGTAAAAATCTTTTTAGGACAGTTTTCAGACTACCTCTGTCCTAGCAAATTAAACACCAGCCTGGTGTTCCTGGGCACTGGAATTATATCCTCCAATTCTAGTAAGTTTTTGATGGAGCCATCCACAGCTTGCTTTCAGCCCATGGAAGCTGTCCATCTCCCAGACGATTCTCAAGCACAGTTCAGGGTTAGCATGGGTCAGGCACCATTCCCAATAGAGCTTGCCTACAGCCCAATTTGGGGAAATAAAAAAAAAAGAATTTCAGACTATGGATGCAGGTTCTTCCATGGCAGTAGGCATCAGTCTCACAGAATGGTCCCGATTTATTAGCATTGGTTGTAACCACAAAACAAATAATTTTTGCCTCAACTTTTTAATCCAGGTTTCAAAGTACTGCAATGACTGCCCTGAACTCCCTACCTCTAATCCTTGCAAACATCAGTCACGCCGTCTGCTGCGCTCTGGAAAAGGAAATGCCTTCCCAAGACAAGTGGGGTACTGCGAGGCCAGGCAACGGAGGGACACAAAGCCTATCAGATATATCACAGTTACTCTGAGGCAAATGTCAGCTGTGCCTAGAAGCACAGTGCCCGTTGAAAGAAGAGTTTGTTACATCCCATTTCACCACTGAGCAGAGCAGACGCCCAAGGCAGCTAATACAGATTAGCTCAGGCACTGGAATCTCTCCTTTTACTTCAGCCTAGTGCAACTCCTCCATTTTGCCACACCACACAGCAATTACAGTTCTTTCAGACGTAGACAGGAGGTGCATAAACCCGTGGTGCTTGCGAGGGTGGGTACTTCTGCAGCAACAACCACGTGCCCTGTGTCTCACTGGATTTATGGTGTGCAAAGCTGGTCACACTCTATTGCAAGCGAGTCAGTATGGCTCCCACTACACGACTGGCCAACACCATCCTCTCCAAGAGATGCATGAAAGAGCCGTTTCAGCTGCTGAAACACTGCTCTCCTGAACCAAACATTTGATTCAGCAGTTCAGTCCAAAGCGTACTGTTTTTCTGGCCTGGCTGTTTAATTTACCCCACACTGCTGCTGTGCGAACTTCAGTTCTCACCTATCCCTGAGGCAGGTGGAGGATGCAGCAATCGGTGTCCTGGAGCGAGCTCTGATGTTCAGCTGGACGAAAAGGTTACCAGACAGCTGATATCTTGGCAAGATTAACCAGGTTATGCACTTTAATATCATCTGTGAAGACACAGCTGTGCCTTCTTAACTTCCACATACCACAACAAACGAGGAGGCAACAGTCAGTAAAAGAAGCCACAACCTTGGGAACATTAAACATGTTTCCATTTCTTCTATATTAAATGTGGTTCTAAAAAGAAGCAAAGTTTTAGATGAAAAATCCATTATTCAGAAATGAACCACAGGAGAATTTCACGGTCCTGGTGAAATGCTGTTGCTTGGAGATTCAGGTAGAAATTTTTTGCTGAAATAACAGCTACCAAAAATAGCTCAAGTGATATTTGACTTGGCGTAAGGTCACGAAGGCAACATTCAGAGACATGTGAGGGGAGATTCACACATTTCAAAATCACCGGATCCCAAGCTGGCCTTGCAGCAACAGACTTTTTGACAGTTAAGAGAAGCTTTAGTATCAGGAGACAAGGATGAGATGCAGAAGATCTGTACCACTGGGTGGCAAGCTGAAATGCAACTAATAAAAACAAAACAAAACACAGCCAAAACAAGATGCCTTAAACACAACAAATAGTCAAAGGCTGCCAGTAACAAAGTCTACATGAGACTGTGCAAGACCTTCCAAGAATCTCTTCCGTATCTCAGCTGTACATACCTAGCATGCTACAAAGAATCTCATCCAGCAGATAATCCCCTCTTCTGAACTAAAACATCCTGGACCTATGCGCAGCACTTTCTACCTGGAGTACTTAACCAGCCGGCAACCACGTCAACTGCTGCAGCAGTTCCTGCAGGTACTCCAGGTCTGGTTGGAGTAACTCCCACATTACATCGGGACATCAGACCATGACAGGCAAGAAAGCACATTAGTAGCCACAGAGACAGAGAGAGAACAAATGCCCCTTCTACCCACCTGAAAAACTCGAACAACCTTAAACTTCTCCCTCCAGAGCTACAGGACACTACAAAGCAGTCTCTATTCCATCATTTAAGGAACAGGTAACGATACTGGAAATAACCACTCTATGGAGCGGAAAAACAGAAGACCACGTGTAGGGCAGGGAAAGAATGAGTGATTTAGTGCGTGCAACCAGATTCAGCAGCAAGGTGTTTACTAGCCCACGCCGCAGGGAAGCTGGTGATGGTACTACTGGAGACCAGTGAGCCTTGGCAGCTCTCTTCTGGCCCCTGGGCACATCCCCACCCACGTGAGGCACCCGAATCACTGACCAAACCTGGCTACTGCCCCCAGGCCTTCCCCTCGGAGGCTGTGGGGCTGGCCCCGCATGCAGGGTCTCTGCAGCCGGTTACCACACCAGACTCACAGTCCCTCGCAGAGCAACCAGTGCTCGCTGCTCCCCACCAAGTTCCTCAGTGTTTCCATCCTCTTCTCGGATGATAGATTAGAAGGTATTAAGGAGAAGGGAAATAATAGGTGTCTTCCAAATCCTCACTGCCATGTTCATAAAAACTGCTCCAGCTGCCTGCCGCAGCCCAATTCTGCTGGAATTTTTTACAGAGCTTCCTATCACAGATTTCTGTGTGGATCCTCTGTTCTCAATGGAGTGCAGGACATTATCAGTGCTTTCGATAAAGACATCTACATCCTCGAATGGCAGTGTCATAACCTCTCTCGGAATTCTTGATGTTGACAGCTCTACATTTTATACAGGTTGTCAATGTTGAATACATTAGCGGAATTTCTTTGGCTCTAGTTCTTTGTGGAACTGTTACCATACAGTAGAGTTCAGTTCGGTGTTTCACCCTGTTCTTTGAATTTCGTATGAATATAAATATCAGCAAATAAAAAGCAATGACAGTCCTAGAGGCCAAAAGCAGAACTTACATTTTCCTCTCCTGCACACCAATCTATAATTTGCTTTCCTTTCGGCCTTCTTACTCCTACACGTTTGCACTATAACTCAGATTTAAGGGAAAAACATTATATTCCTACCCAAACATCCAGAAACTTGTAGCATTCTGGGTTGCAGATAATTAAAAAACTCTTCAAGCTCAGAGAGGCCTAAAATTACATCTAATTCTCAGGCAAATACTCAAATAACTGTCATTCTTATGCAAATTCACACAGAAGCAGCTTTCAGTTTTGGATTAGGTTTCCCTGGTTAGTAAACCAAAGGAAACATTCAGGCAGTTTGCTGTCTGACCCTCAGTACACAGGGAACCCCAGGCAGAAGATGAGCACTTGGTCCCTGGGAATGCAATGCTTTTAAGCCAAACACTGATACTCCTCATAAATTCAGATGCCTAAAAAAGTTGGCAGCAGTAGAAAGCAGCTAACCTGGACTGGTGTGCAGAACATCCCAGTTTAGGGAGGATTTAGGATTGGATTTCACCCTCCATCTTCTCTACGGTCTTGTTACACGCACCCTTACTGCTAAACGTCACTGAGTTTGCATTAAGGCTTAGTACCTCTCAGCCTTCATTTCTTGGTTGCACCAAACAAAGGAGCTTTCTGTACACTGGGTGGTCTCAGGGCTGGGTGTCAAACCAGCGTAACAACACACTGCAGAGCATTTCTTCCAAGGATCACAGTATTTTCCAAACATTAGCTAATTATTTTTCCAACTAGCGATAAGTATGCATGAAGTATGAGGCTCTCCTAGCTCCTAAAAGAGCTCTCTTCCCAGCTCCTTAGCGTCTTGCTGAAGTTGCTTCTCAGTATCTTTTAAGTTGCACAATGAACTTGTTCTACAGCTCTTCCTTCTCCACCACTGGGTTGTTAGGCTGAAGGCTGAAGTAATTAAGCCTTACTAATAATAATAAAAGCCATTACCTTCGAGCACAAGTTTGATCTTCCTGTTGAGTCCTCATATAAAGCAGTGCCTTTATCTCAATTCTCCACCTTCCCTCTAACACTTTTTGATGCTTCATATTCTCTAAATATTTTTCCAAGATGTAGAGACGTACACCTCCTGAATGAAATATTTTACTGGTGCTACGTTTTAGTCCACTCAGAAATGGTGGGGAGGCATGGACGAGGCAAAACAAATTAAAAACAACACTAAGAAGTATTTAGCCCATCACATTTTAAGAGTAACTCAAGAGTTTCTTCAGGCACTTCATAACTATTCTTACAGCACCAAAGAGCAACAAGAGCTACTTAATGCAGCTGTGCCCCCCTAAGCAGACATGACAACTGCCAATTACTATGTCCACCTGTACTGAAATCACTGATCAGCCCTAAGACTGAACTTCTCCGTACTCCTTTCTGATTAAAAGCTCAAAAGCATGAAGAAAAGGCAGAGGCCTATTTTTTTCTCCACAAGTAAACAGACATTCATAATTGAGCAAGTGCAATGGAGATACCTGTCAGAAAATCTGAATTCAGCTTGACTAAAGCTGTATAAACAAATTAATTTTCTGTTCATAGGAACTGCATCAATAAAACTGTCTTAATACATCATTAAAAAGCATTCTTTTCACAGAGCAGTTTTTTCAACTAGAAATTCTAGAATGGGCAGCACTAAACAGGGCGTGATATAACACAACTGGCCAGGAAGGTACAGAAAGTCAACCAGGTTTAAATCACGCTCTAACAGGAAAAGCTGCCATGCACATATCATGAGGCCAGGAGAGAGTACAAAATTACAAAGAAAGCTCCCGATCAGCACTGAAAAGGAAATTTAAAGAAGAGACACTAGGTGAAGCAAAAGATCGGCCTGCACGGAACCGTCACGGTGCAGCGGACACCGGCAGCTCCCTGCAGTCACGGTGCCAGGAGCAATGGGGGCTCCCCAGGGAGGGTGTCAGGGCAGGGCCCGGCAGCCAGGGCCCGTCCCACCGCCCCAGCCAGGAGCAGGGCAGCCAGGGGGGAACCGGGGCAGCCCCTGCATCGGGCACCTCCCAAGGGACAGGCCGAGGCCTGGCTGGGATGTGGGCTTCCAGGTGGGCCCAGCTTGGTGGGGCCCATGGGTGAGCACAGCAGGGCTGTGGGGAGCCGGAGAGCGGCCCTGGTGCGGCGTCACTGGGGCAGCGGCTGACAGCTCCGGGGGGTGACAGGGGGTCCTGGCATGCAGGCGGGTGGGGCAAGGCCTCGGGGGACCCAGAAGGGCTGGTTGTATGCTCAGGGTCTGGACACGTGCATGGAGTAAAGGCAGCATGTTCCCTGACCATTCTGGCTAGTCAGGAAAATCAAAGAAAACAAAGCAGAGACTTAACATTTAGAAGATCAAGGCAAAATTAGAAAAAGAAATTTCTTAGTTTAAAGATTAATGAGAGAGGCTGTGTTCAAGATCCTAAATGCTTATGACAGTTGTGAAAAACAAAGACTTTACAAGTGCAGTAAGGTTTGATATACATGCTAATGCAGCAGAAGTTGTAAAAAAAAACCCCGAAGGTTTCTAAAGGGAAACAATTTGAAACAGATTGCAGTTGTTTGTAAATCTATGTCAGGCCAGTAAATGCTAGATATGAGTGAGACCAGGCAGTTTAAAAAGTTTAAGAATGCAGAGTCATGTGAAAACTGGACCCAAAGAGAATAGTCTGTAAAGTCCAATATGAGAGACTGACTTTTCATTTCCCCATGCTAGTAAAGAACACATACAAACACTGTTACTTGTAACAGAAAGAGGTAATTACTGGACATTTTCTCTGCTTGACATTTCACCTGAGTTGGAAATCTGAATTGAGCAAAGCATTTATTGCATTATGCTTTTGCCCCTCTTAGGGCATATGTGTGCTGGAAGTCTTTGCATGTGGAGGAAATTATTTGAGAAGCATAAAAAATGAGAGAAGAATCCAGAAATCCCTGTGTTAAATACAAACTGACAGCATCCCTCTGACAGCAGGTTTGTATTAAACTTTAGTCCCTTATAAAAATGCACCAGTTTTTGTACGCTGTGCTGAAACAGAATATTTACAGATTTTATCTCGTCCCTCACCAGAGTAAGAGGGTAGAGAATAGCTTGCATAACAGCTATAGTTCAAAAGTACACATCCTTGTCCTTGAACTAGTTTGGTATTTGTAGCATAGGTTTCCACTCTAGTAAACTAACAGTTAACTGGCTGTCAAGCACATTTGCAAGTGATAGGGAGAAGTTGCTCAGTAGAAAGCTGAGGTGTGTACCAAGTAAATTATTCCATTGTTAACAATTCTATTTACTCCTGTATCCTCATTACTGTCAATAATTTTTGTTACATTCTGAGGCCTTAAAATACTGCACTTTGTTTCTATGCTGACTTCTGCTGAAAAAATAAGAGATTTTTTGGCAGCTGTAGCTATATACTGTAAGGAATAATATGACAAGCCTGAAAATCTGGAAATTCAGCAGATGTGAAACCCTTTTACTCCCTTTCTGTATGTGTGTATGTCACTCAGTAAAGCTGTAGGAACTGCTTTGGCTGAAACACTCTCAGCTCAGCAAACCCACACCAAATCAAAGGAAGGAGTCTGAGAGCCTGCTCTGGATCCCATTGAAACTTCCCCAGGTTCCATGGCCCTAACGCAGTTTACCAGATCCACCCTTGTGGAGCAGTTGTCTGCATGGTGTAGCACATGGTGTCCAGCCCCAGTATCATTTATCTGGTAGAATTCAAGTCTGTGACTAGGGCAGGTGCAGCAGTTGGAATGGCTCAGGAGCAAAGAATGTGAGAAATCCTCTTGGCCAAGACAAGTTGCCCAGAATAAAACAAAAGTGGAGGATGACTGCTGCTTGCATTAATTTGTTAAAACAAGCACATGAGCCTAAACTAGCCTATCTGACAAACAGAGAAACAAAAGCAGCTGCAGAGTTTTGTGAGCTGCATCTTAGGTACCTGTGTTAGAAGAAATGTTTGTTTTCACTTTTGACTGTACAGGAAGACACAGATATGCATAGTCAGATCGCAACATCTGTCTTGTGGCACATACCTCAGGTAAGGTTAACTCTTCTTCTGCTTACCCTGTTTGGAACCTAGAAACATTGGTTCTAAAGAAAGTTTGGTTCCCGCCTGCTGGCGTGGCTCTTGAGTTAAGGTGTAAGACTGACAGAACATTAATGCCAAACAGTTCACATCCTGAGTGGACCCCACCTCAGAAGCTGCCTACTAAAATGCTTGGCAGTGAAGTTCACATCTATCAATAATGGCAATTTACCTGAGTAAGGATCAATGGGATCAGTGGTATTGCTTTAGAATTACCTGGGCCAGAACAAACTTTTGAAAAGCAAGATTTTTCACAGGGAGGAACCCTTGCAATGTAGTCACTTCTAATAACGGACCCCACTTCTAATGCAGTCGCCAAGTACTGAGGGAAAAAAAAAAGCTCACTAGTATACATCTTCTGCCTCTCTTACGATGTGTGTCCATCAAAGCAGTGTGATGTGTTTTTAAAAAAATGAATATATGTTTTTTTAACACTTAGAGGTTTCCAATAATAAATTTTCATAGTGATTAACACAGGGTGGCTCAGGAACTGAAACAAAACTAGATCACCAGTCAGTGGCAGTCGGTGGCTCACTGACCACACTAGAATTGGTTGTTTGTCACTAGCTGAGATATAGAATTGTATTCACTTTCTGTTTCTTGGTTTAATACAAGATTAGTGCAAGAATCCTGCCCAAGATGCATAAGCAATTTTTGTCCTTTCTTGTTGTGGTGTGCTACCCCTGGCCATCTGTCAACCGCCCACACAGCTGCTCACTCACTCCCCCCCTTTCAACAGGACAGGGGGAGAAAATAGGATGGAAAAGCTCGTGGGTTGAGATGAAGACAGGGACATTGTTTATCAGTAACTATCAAGTGCAAAACATATTTGATTTGTGGAAAATTAATTTATTGCCAGTTAAGACAGATTTGGGTAGTGTGAAACAAAGGCAAATATTAAAACAACACCTTCTCCTTCTTTCTTCTCTGACCGGCTTGTTCACACTACTTTTTCTTGCTATTTTTTCTTCCCTCCTTCCATACCTGTGAGGTATTTTCTACCCGTTCTTAGATATGCCAGAGGTGCCACCATCTGGGCTGCTGGATTCAGCTGTGCCCTGTGGTGGGTCCACTGGAGCTGGCTGGAACTGGTTGTGTCCGGCATGAGGCTGCCCTGGTCATTTCTCATAAGGCCCACCTCTGCAGTTCCTCACTACCAAAAACGTGCCACCTACACTCAATGCACTTATGCACAAAGTTTTTCTTTTCTTTCAAAGTGAGTTCGTTCACTTAACTGACCAGTGTTCATCTAAGAGAAAAGTTAGCCGTTTGCATTCATTGAAGAATACAGACTTCTATGATGTGCTACAGAGGTGGTCAGGGACCTAGACCATGTGGCCTTTGAAATGTTCTGAAGAGAGATCAGCTTATTTAGTCTCATTAAGAGAAAATCAAGGAGTGATCTAATATCTGCCTGCAAGTACTAGAAAAGCAGTACAAATCATAGAATTATAGAATCATTACAGTTGGAAAAGACCTCTAAGATCATCAAGTCCAACC
>Ga0181612_157809_pt1 | contig 16469 bp, 7 predicted proteins | sample HoacroProtozoa21_FD_119630 | JGI IMG/M metagenome (GOLD analysis project Ga0181612, IMG submission 119630) | Hoatzin crop microbial communities from Cojedes, Venezuel. Combined Assembly of Gp0051906, Gp0051904, Gp0051908
CCAGGGAAGTGGTGGAGTCACCATCCCTGGAGGTGTTCAAAAAACATGTAGATATGGTACTTCAGGGCATAGTTTGGCAGGCATGGTGGTGTTGGGTTGATAGTTGGACTTGATGATCTTAGAAGTCTTTTCCAACTTTAGTGATTCTATGATTCTGTGATTGTGTGATTGCTTGTGTAATACTAACACATAAACTAGCAGCAAGAAACAGGACCTTGCTCTTCCAGGAGCTGTATGAACAAGGCAAAAGGCAGGCCCAGACATCTCACAGATGCTTCCAGAGGTTGTTTCTTCTTCCCCCACCCCCCCACCCCCCGTTAATCAAAACTGTATAAAAGTGGCAAAGAACCAGGAACTGGAGCCCAGACTGCCCTTTCCAAGCTACCAACTGCTGTAATCTTGAGGCTATGGTGTCAGGGTTGTGCTTACTGACTTTTCTTCTAGTCTCCTGACACTCGTTTTTTGTCAGCCCAGCAGGGTATGTCCCACATGGACATCTTCTTCTTCTTTCCAGAGAAGTAAATTGCAGGAAGGATTGCACAACTCGTTTCTTAGTTTCTGTCTAGTTCAATAATTATGCTGTCCATCACAGGATTTCCAGCAGACCATTTTCATACTGAGAACGTTTTCCTGTCTTTCATGTTACGCAACATGAACGTTCATAATCATTTTCCAAAGGGTTTCATCCCTGAAGCTAAATAGTATTTGAAATCTCTTCTATTTGCCAAAGATCACCGTCAATTTTAAGACCCAGATTGTACAGTGCAGTTGTAGTAATCCTACAGGTTACAAGCTTGTTTTTGTCGAATAACATTGTGTTCATCTTGTGTTCTTTCTCTGGGCATGAACAATTCTATAACATAGGTCTTTCAAAATAAAACAAAAATCCCGTTAGTAATATCTTCTTGACTTGAATTTAATCTTTTCTGTATTTCTTGTGTACTACAAAATAAAATATGGAGCTCTTTTTTTGTTAATCCTCAAGAAAATTTTCTTGGCATTATGAAAACACCAGTAACATGTTTCTTATTTCAGAGGAATGAAACAGAAAGAGTTTGTATTGTGGGTAGGACTTTGTGACCTGCTTTCAAAGGTGCCAATACCTTCATCTCTTTTTAAAACCTGTGAAAAATAAGAACAACAGCTTTATTGCTATGCAGGGTTTTCTATGCCTGGAAAATACTAGTATAAAGTCTGTAAGCATTTTTATGGTTCCATTTAGTTTATTTTGAAAGAAGTGATTGAAGCTGTCTTTGTTTCTTTCTATAATGCTTTTTCTATGTGGGCCAATTATTCTCACTCATTAAAGTTCATTAAAAGTTTAGGCTTGTAGAAGTTATTCTATATTGCTTTGGCAACAGTACTCAAAATATTGTATTGGTATATACTATCTGGGTATTTGAGTGAATAGTGCTTTGAGTTGTTTCCGCTGCTGGCTTCTAATTTGAAGATGCAAAATGTGTGTTATTTGGTTTAAAAAACAAGTAACTACCAAAAGTGACAAGTTTCAGTTTCTCAAGGTTAAAAAAAGGCAAAATGATTTTGTTCTTCACTTGAATGACTTGTATCAGAAAAATAATTCTGTACCATCTGTTGTTTGGGTTTGGGGTTTTTTTTTTTACAATAAATTGTTAATCAGCACTTGAGGAAATTCCCCAATCTCTTCAGTATCTGATTAGGCACAATTTCAATCTTTCTGTGATAAAATATTCATTTCTGTGACAGGGATGATAACTTTTAATGGCAATATTGTCTAAAGATTTTCTAATTGCCAGTAGGAAAATATGCAATTTTGAACTATTCTAGTTCTGTGTATCAAATCTTTTGCAATTCAAGCAATTTTTAAGCAGTGTCATTTTCCTTTCATTTCTTCAGCGTGATTAAGATTACAGTGGCATAAACAAGGAGATTCTTTTGCCTGTTTAATGGCCTTGTCGTCCACACAGATTTTCTTACAGCTTTAGAGAGAATTTTCTATACAAATCTAGAGTCTATCCATCTCTGTCAATATCTATTTATTTGACAGAATCCTGCTGCAGAGATGCAACAGGGTTATTTGTATCTCCTTGCTCTCTTCTGGATGGCCTCATCGTTCCCATTTTGCTGAATTAACCTTATCTGTTAAAGTGACTGAAATTGAAAGTTCCTCTGTGCTGACATATAATATACTGGAAATTGCTTATGCGTGTGTGTACTCTTTTGGAACGGTTCATAGAAGTGATCAGTGAAAACAAACCTGATGAACTGGTGTATAGGAAGAAATGCCAGGCTATTTGTGCAGATCAGTTTTTATGATGGTTATCATACAAAGAGCTTGGGAAACAGTAACGTGGTAACAGTTATCAGTGGGAGTTGCACTGCTCAAGATTCTTTTTCGACAAATGCATATATGAATCTCAGTAAGAGACTATAATAATGTGAACAGCAAACTGCTAATGCAGTTCCAGCTATCTGTAGACATACTGAATATCAGCTGGCTACCATGAAGCCTCCTAGAAATTACATGACAGCAGTGCTTCAGAAAAGACCAATCCAATGACAGACAACGCCCTGAGAAGTCATTTAAATTTTTACTTTCTGCTACCACTCTATATCTTTGAAACACAGCTGAAACACAGAGAATGTTCATTTTCTTAGCCATGATTTGAACTGATGCCTTGAGTCCTCCGTTAGGTTTATGGAAACAGACTTGAGAAAAGGATAGCTAAACTTGCACGTGCGGAGACACCCTAAAAACAGATTTAAGCTTAGAAAGGCCATGCTCATCCATCCTTGAAGGAAAACCTTCTTAATTATGTAATATCAAATTGTAAATAAAAGAGTTAATAAAATTTGAAAATTAAAATTTCATCTGACAAGCACTTAAAATTGATTGGAACCATTAAAAAATTGAATCATTGGATGCATTGAGGATGCATTTAAAGATCTTTGAAACCACCAGATCTTTGAAAGATTGGAACCATTTAAAAATAAATTCTATCAAGTGTTTGAGAATCCCTATTGGGAGATACCCTGTGAGCACAAAACACCCTGCTATTTGCAGAGAAAGACATAATCGTGCCTCTAAGACCGTTCTGTGCTAGCAGTGGCTGCGCAAACCCAACCTGTCACAGATGCCTCTGACTTCTGAGGTTCAGCTCCCTTCCTCAACTTCTACGAGCGGTGATGCCACGCACACACACACGCTCCCGCAGCAATGCCACGCACATGCGAGCACTCCCGCGGTGGTGCCGCGCACACGCAAGCACTCCCGCTCGCACAGCGCCATTTTGTGTTGCCCGCCTCAGTGACCATCCGAGTCAAGCTCTGAGCAGTCCCTGCCCCAGGGGAGAAGTAGGCAGCACGTATCCGCAGCCAAGGTCTGGGGCCCCACATGCCAGAAAAGCAGTGTCCTCAGGAGTCTGAGGCACAGTCTTGTCCCAAGTAGTTCACATTTAAATGGTCATTCAGATCTAGCATCCCTCCTGGTAAACCAAAGAGCTGCTGCTGCGTGCTTTCCTGTACAGATACAGACACTAATTAATTCAATGGCTTAGCCCTATCTCCATATATAAAGTCTGTGTTCGAAGAAGTGCAGTGTCTAAATTACAAATTACAGTTTTAGGTTGAAGATCTAAATGCTGTGATGAAAGGTGTAAATTAAATAATCAGGTTAACGTTGAGTGACGGGACCTTTGTCTGGAAGTTTGAAATAGTCATCCCTTTTTTCATTAACAACAAGTGATAATTAACGAGACATGGTTATTAACATTAGGTTTAGTCATGAAGGCTTTCACTGCTGATGCAGAAGCAGATGGAGTGCCTATTTATGAGTCTTATTACAGGTTAAGTCAACTGCTATGAATTTGTCTCCCAAATGTGCTAAGGGTGTAATTTATTTTCAGCCACAATTAACTTGTTAAAGATTAAAGATACAGTGGCTCAGTAAGGGATAGTGAATGTGTGGCATATTACGAGGACATTTTAAGTACTGCTTTAGATGTGAAAGCCATTATGCTAATTAAATTCGTTTTAGCTCAATCTTTTCTCAAGCAAGGAGGTGACAAAACTCTGTGATGTTAGTCCATAAACTTGATATATGAACATAGTTCATAAGCAGTAGGCATTAGGGAGGGGATGCTTTTTGGGTCTAGAGCTTTAATCGTAGAATCATAGAGTCATAGAATGATTTACGTTGGAAGGGACCTTTAAAGGTCATCCAGTCTACCCTCCCTGCAGTAAGCAAGGACATCTTCAACTAGATCAGATTCTCAGAGCCCCGTCCAACCCGACCTTGAATGTTTCCACGGATGGGGCATCTACCACCTCTCTGGGCAACCTGTGCCAGTCAGGCTGGTTGGCGTGTTTGGTTGGTGGGTGCTGTTTTTAATAAACACAGTACATCAGCATTCTTGGCGCCCAGCAGGCAGGGCCAGACTTTCCAAAAGTGTTTAGTGATTTGAAGTACTTTGATACTTGCCTACCTCTTACAGACATTTTGCACATAGTCCTGAGACCAACTCTTGAGTATTATGGCTAGCATTGAGACAGCCTCTCTCACTTCAGCAGCCGCTAACTCTATGGGGTGCTAATGTTAAAAATCAGAAAGATGTTCCCAAGCACATCCCAAATGTGTTCTTGGTCTGCATCCAGAACTGCTATTACTAAGGATAACCGAGAGGGACAGTCTTTCTCGAAACACGTCGTGCAAAGCCAGCGCTCCTCTATGACCATTACAAAAATGCTTTTAGAGGATTCTAGCTGGACTCTGAATTTAATTGTCATGTGAATTACCAGAAATATTTTGCATTCCACAATTTTCCCTTTGATGTAGCTGTCCACTTGTGGTTTAAGAGACTCTGCATTGTACGCAGACAGAGAATTCCCAACACATTCTGAGAGTATGGGCATGTTTCCCAGAGACTTAATTCAAATAAGCTTACCAAAGTGTTTATGATCTACATTAATGGTTCTGGAAAGAATTATAATATCCACATATTCCCTATCTATTTCTCAAAATAGCCTCAAAGTTTCATTTTGATTATAACGATTATATGAGGAGTTTTATCCATGCAGTGGTACAGGAACAGTACAGAGGAATTTGAAACACCAGAGATTACACAAAATAGCAAAAGATCATATAATAGCTTCAGCCAACAGCTCTAAAGAAGCAGAATCTTATAAATATAAAATGAGATTAATATTTTTGTGATGCATTATTTCTTTTTAAATTTAATGATTAGTGAATAATATTTCAAATAGATTAAGTGACCTGGAGTAAAGATTCCTATTAGCATGTCTAATCATATGGAGATTTTTTAATTAAGGAGGCTTTTCAGTGCTTACAGCAGCAGTTGGTTGATTAGTGCATTGAATAGCTTGGACTCTTAACAGACGCTGTTCTTATTATCTTCACATCTGGATTACAGCACAGATACAGATAACATTGTGGGTCATAGTTAAGGTTGATTCCATTTGTATTCATCCTTCTGTGTTTTTGCAACAAAGCTAGCATCTCCTGGATTTATAATTCCCCTATTTCTGTCTGTCAACTTCAGGAAGTCCGCCTTGGTTAAGGTGTCCCTCAGTGCTGCAGTTACGGTACGAAAGAATCGTTTAGCCTCAGTCACAGCAGTTCCAGAGCCACCGTCTTGTCTGTCACAGGGCATGTTGCCTTTTCTTGCAGTTCCATGTCTGCAGTAGGATCTATCAATGAATTACCAGAACTGATCTTGTACACTGCTCCGTCTTCAGGCTAGCATAACAACATGAAAGGGAACAGTAATTATGTGTGCGAACTTGGATAAGCAAGGAAGACAATAGCATTTTTTATCCTTGGAGTTCTTGTGTAGCGTCTAGAGTGTCTCCTGACACAGAGTTCCTCTTCCAGCTTTCGCTATGTCTGATGTGTGCTGCATCTTCTGCCTCTGGCATAGGTAAAGGTGCATGAACTATGTATTATGCTAAGTTAATGCTGTATCTTCAAGTTGTATGCATAACTTAGTGGTGTGTTGGGGGAATATTTATATTATACCAGTAGTATTTGACACTCCATGAAAAGAGGTTTTCAAAACCCTGATTTCTTTCTTACTCAATAATTCCAGAATTCCAAAAGGTCTCAGATAATGTTTTATTTTTTGCAATGTTTATTTATGTTTCCTCCCCCCTAGGAAATGTTTCCAGACTGCTCACTTTTATTTAGAAGATAATACATCGCCTCGAGTGATTTCTGCTCCCCCAGCTCCAATCTTCCCAGTCTCAGGTACTTTATGTCAACTGTTCTGTAGGTTGGTGTTTGCTGTTGGAAGATGCTGCCTTGTATGTGTCCATATGAATTCTTCACGTACTGTAACATCTGTAAACCAGAGATTTGTACACTCTTGTACTAATAAACACAGGTGCACTTGACAGAGGGAGAGACTAGTGTTACTAACATTCTCTCTTATAGTTAACGCAGAAGAGAAATATGCTCATCTTACAGAGTTGTCTCAAAGATACGCTGTGCCTTCCAGCCATTTGAGGTGTAGCCTCACTAGAAATGGCTGCTAGCGTAGCCATCTGAGCTACACTAAATAGCTCTAGTTCACTGTCACGAAGCAGAGGATTACACCAGCAACATATTCACCTGTATTTCTGCCTTGAATTTTTCGCCTAGGCATAGAACATGACCTGTTCTTTTTACCAGCAGGACCAAGATATGCCTCATCTATCTGCGTTTCATTTGCAATTACAGCATTTTCTTTGACTTACAGATTTCACTAACATAGTTACTACTGCTACAGTTCTCTGTGAGCTGCTCATGAAAATGATGCACAAGTGCAGAATATTATTAGCATCTTCTGGTTCCATATCCACCACCGTTATTTACAGAAACTGTTTCTTTTCTTTCCTCCTTGAAGAGTATCAGAGGAGCATGTTCAGCCCTCCCAGCTTTTTCAGTCTCAGTAGAATGAAAAGTACCTTAAATAGATTAACTCTGCAGCAGATCCCAAGCCACGTTTTCACCCACAAGAAAAGGATATCTTGTTCCACAAGTAATGCTTTTGCAGACTGTGCTGTTGCACAGGGGGATGGGTTCCCTTGGAATGACTAAGGGAAGCAGAGTCAGCCCTTGTGTAGATGACTAGTAAACACATTTAATTAAAGAAATCCCAAACATTAGACTTGCGTTGTAATGGAATTGTAGGCATCTTTAAATGCCTCTTGGATTGATTGCTATTGTTACGAGACACATAACCTTTTTCTAAATGGTTAATAGGCAGGGATATAGCTTGATTTCGGAAAATATGTGATTATATATGAATGTCAAGTGGCAATCATTACAGGAAATCTCTGCTTTTACTCTCTATCATTAACTATATTGCAGTACAATTGTTTAATTTTCTTGCAGCTTTTCCTGACCAGGTCACCTGAGGGAGATAGGGTTTTCCATTGTCATAAGACAGAATTGCACTTACAGTTACTCTGAGTGCTTAAAATACGTGTTTTGATGCTGGAGGTTTTCCTCCCAGAATACTGATAAATATTAACTCAAAAGTGTGTCTAAGTGACTGAAAGATACATAAAATATTTTATGGAAAAAGATGCAAGCAGTGAGGAAATATTTTTGTTTCATTTTGTGTGCAACAGACTTCAAGTGAGCAAACACAAATGTTTCAGCAGTGTAATTTTGCAACAATTGAGACTAACTGTGATATAATACTGGCAAAGAGTGTAGAGCAGGAAGAGCATTTTGTAACTGCAAAGTTTAATTTTTTATTATGACTATGACTAAAAGCACTCCACAGATCTCATTATCTGTTAGGTTTTCCTTTTGTGGGGTTTCATTGACAGCAATAGCAGAATTGCAGTTATTCACAGAAAATGCCCTGGCACTTCACAGCATAAATCAAAGATGCATTCAGAACTAATAATGAATTACAGGGTAATATTAGGACCCACTATCAACCTTTAAATAGTTTCAAGTGATACCTGCCATCCAGATATAAAATATATTCCTGGAGTCAGAAGTGATTGAATTGGGAGATTAGCACTGACAATGAAATAAGACAATAATTACGTCAAACCTGAGATCTCTTTCTCCCTTACTGTCCTCCCTTTTAGGGTCACTTACTTTCCCTTCTGGTTTTGTGTTTGCATATCATTAGAATAAACACTTTATGCCAGGTTTCATCTCCAAAGTGTGAAGATAGTGTTACACATTTGTTCAGCTGCTCTTAGGCTTGACTGAATAAATTCACTTTATATATTCAGATCCATTCATGTAAGTGGAAGACCAGATGGATCTCAATACAAATCAACAAATTCTTGGTAACCGAAAGCTAAAATTATTAGGTGGCCTAAATGCTGAACATCTGTTGATGTAAGTAACAGGTCCCTGTTCCATATTTCTGATGTGTCTTTCTCATATGAAACAGTGATGAAATTACAAATTGTGAAATAAACATACTTTCAATCCATGAAAGGCTTTAAAAAAAAAAAAAAAAGAAATTATTCTTCAGAACCAAAACTAGCTGAAATAATGTCATCCTTTAGCAGGTAATTAACAAAACAGATGACTTTGTTTACATAGCGTATTTGCATGAAAGAGAATATTAAAAGTCCCAAAGGTTTTTGACATGATCCCTAATGAATGTTCTACACAAGAATGTTTTTCTGTATTTGTATAAAGTAAAAAGGATATGTCCTGAAATATAAACATCAGATGGAAAATTCAGACTCAGTATCAGGACCCGGAAGTTGCAAGAATCACGTTTATTGGTTGAGAATGTAAATATTGCCTTTGTGGGTATCCAGAAACTCTTAAATCTTTCACTTAAAACTTGAATTATAAATCCTGATGTGAAAGTTTGCAGTCAGTACTCCCGGGATTAAGCATAAGATTATTCTCAATAGGTAATCATAGAATCATGGGGAGAATGGGGCAAAATATCCCTACTGGAAGTACTCACTGATGCAGTAAAAGATGAACATTAGTTGTTGTTTCCTTTAGATACCAATGCAAACATACAACACATCAACTAAAATCATACTACCGGCATAATGCTGCATTAATTTAGTAGGTTGGGACTACGCGGCCAGTCCATGTACTGCGTCAGAGTCGCAGTGCAACATTAATCAGTCTCAGGTACCCGGACTCCTCTGCCTGATGGTGCTTTCTTTACCAGTGTAGTTCAGGGCCCCGCTCCTGCCCTCTCCCACTGAACATCTTGTAGCAAACTGCTAATCCTCCCAGTTCACCTGGACTTCACAGGTAGTTCTGAGCACTCTTCAGTTTACAGACAAGCTCAGCATCTTGCAGAGTCAGCACCTTGATTTTGGGGCCTTAAAGACAGAGCGAGACCTGGCTAGGCATTTTCTATATCTTCCTTCAGAATTGCAGTTTAGAAATGTCGAAGTGTTAGAAAATGATTTGAGGAACATTGACGGTGTTAAAGAGTTTTTATTTTTTTGGGAGTTGTATATGCAAAGTTCATGCCAAAAGTTTTATTTCAGGATGTTGTGTGGATTGCCTACGTATAGACTTCTTTATATGTCACTGGCTTTTTGTTCTTCATGAAAATATTTTTTGTCTTTTCCCACCCCTAAGATGATGTTGGAGCAATTCCAATAAAGCATTTTCCAAAACATGTTGCAGATTTACATGCAAGTAATGGTTTTTCTGAAGAATTTGAGGTATGGCTCTATGACGTCATCTTCCTTCTTAGCACATACAAATAACGTTAAGTTTAAATGCCTGGAAACAAAGAACTGGGCATTACATTCTGGCTTGGGCACCAGTTTCATAAATGCATGTAAATATGAGTACTGTGAGCCCAGTAAGGACTGTTTGTGCATAAAGGCTGGGGAGATTTATAAAAGCTAATGGGACTGGGACGCAAAGGGGAATGTTTACCACTGTGATAAAATACTAAATGATTGTGTCAATAAACTGCAAAGATAATCTGCATGGTTTATCAGGTATAAGTACAGATCTAAAGCTTTTCCAACACTAATGCCAATTGAATTTTGCAAGAGCTACCCACATTTGCTTATTCCATTGAGATAGAAAAAAACATGGAAGTAGTTATGAGTAAATATGGGAAGACTTCTGATTAACAGGGGAGCTAATGTAGTCTTCATGTGCGGCAGTGAAAGTTTTACAGTTCCTTTCCTAAAATATATGGTTCGTAAGAGGTAGTTCAAAGCTTTGAAACATATGCTGTTATGTTACTGTCACCGTAATGTTCCTGTCACCATGTGTAACTAATGAACTTCGTTGATTTTCACATCATATGCATTACAAGCAATTTAAAGATAGATGTGTTCTAACTTGTCACATAAAATAAACATTATAAACCCAAAATCTAATTAAAGCTGTGCTATTAAAATTCTTGACAAGTGATTTCTAACAAAGTCAGTCAGTTGAGACGGAAACACATGTTTTAATTGATCTCTATTAATATAAAATATGATTGTAATATTCCTGCTGCAAAAACAATACTGAAAGTAAAGAAATTCATAGTCTTGCATCTTTTGGTTTTGCTTTTGTTTCCCCAGCCAATGAATTGTGAGCTAAGGGACCAAAAATTCCATGTCATTCACCTAACTTTCTTCGACAGCATTTCTTCTCCAATTCATTGAACATTCAAATATTCGTCTGCTTGTGGCACCAAACTTGTAAATACTTGTGAATGGCCAGTACATGTTCAGACGTTACTGGCTGTGTGTAAATGCAATGGTGACAGAGTTCTTTCACCATTTGTGAGGAGAGCAATACAGAAATCAAATTGTTCATCCTAAATTGTTCTTTTCCTAAAATTGTTCTTTTCCTAAATTACAGCAGTGATCCAAAGACTAAATATGCTGTGTATCACTGAGCTACACCTACACCATCTGAAATGTTTCATGCTTGTTTTAACTATTGCAAAAAATTCAGTGTCCATATCATTTCTTGGAGATTCTTTTTGGCTTTACAGACTACCCCAGAATTAGTTTCCCAGTCTTTTGTCTACAGGTGGGGAACTTAGAAGATACAGACAGTTGAAGTACAGTCATTGTCTTTGCAGAGTCAGCATGCATTTGGAGAGGAGAGTACAGGGGTGGTTCAGGTTTTTTATTTATATTGCTATAAAACAACTCATATTTAAAATCTAGTTTTCAGACTGGTAACCACTTTTCATATATAAATATATTTAAATAGCTGAAGGTGAAGATGATTAATATTAAAATCAATCCTAAAAAGTGTTGGGAAACATTATTATAGTACTTTTAGTTGTGGCAACATATTTCCTACTTAACACCGTGGACCTTATAAATGCTTGAGTTTCCTGACAGTTACAGTAATCAATAAAATCAAATAAATTAATTTTGTGAGTTTTACAGACTTTGCACCTGTCTTTCTCAGGCCTGTCTCTCCCTGCATGCAAGCACTGGGTTCCTTGCGCAGTTGCTGGCAGACGCTGCAACGCTGGCCTTCACCAGGGAGCCACAAGGCTGGCTGAGCAGCGCGCGCTCCTGCCCCAGTAGAGGTTTTTCCAGCTGAAAGCAAAGAGAGCAAAAGCATTCCACAGAGAAACTAATGCAGTTATAAGGACCAGTGTCAAATCCTGCGAGCAGTTAAATATATAGATAATCTGGCTAAAGTCAGTGATGTTGCTCATATGTATAAGCTTTCACCGGCCGAAGGTCTAACATTAAGGCTAAGTAGAGGAAAACAGATCCCAGTATTTAACAAGAAAATTGACTCTTTTTTCCTTGAAGAGTTAAGTAAAAATATTCAGCTTTGTTGTTATTATGGAGATAAGTATTGCATGACCATAACTGTTTTCCATATAGTAATTGTGATTTATATAAACACTTATATCCATTTGTTCTGTGCTGTGGAATTTGATTTTTTTTACTTTTTTTGCATTCATTCCCTCATTAGACACTGAAAGAGTTTTATCAGGTAAGGAATTATTTCACTGCATTTTTTTTAGCAATGAAGTAGTTGTAAAATATCATAGATAATTGGGTGTAAGGTTGTGGTTATTTTTTGTGCCGACTTACTGTATTTATAGACATCTTATGTATCTTAATACTTACTAAAGTAAAATGTACTTTTTTCAGGAAATCCAGAGCTGTACTGTAGATCTAGGTATTACATCAGACAGCTCTAATCACCCCGACAACAAGAATAAGAATCGATACATAAACATTGTTGCTTGTAAGTAAATGCGTCACTTGGTGTTTTGTTGAAGAAATTCTGATAGACAAGCATAGATATATATGTTATTAGAGGAAAAGAAAAAGTACCTCTACACTGAAAGCTCTGGATGCTGTTCAGCAAAATGCTTGAAGAGAAGTAGCATGAGATTTCACATCTCTTCAAGTTAGTCCTCTGGCATTCTGCTGCTGCGATGAGCATGTGTTAGCAGGACATATTCATCTCTTCAGAGATCACCCAAAGGGAGCTGGGAGATTTCATTATAATGCCATTATAAAGCCAAACAAGCTGTGTTTTGATTGCCAAAATTAATCCATCGTTGATCTGGAATAACGATGATTTATCCTCTCTAGGAGCTTTATGATCCCTGGATATATTTACTGTCATAGATAAATAGAAATGTACTATTTTTACGTTGTATTGTGCCCTGCCACAACGTAATAGATCAGCTTCGTTAGCCAGGACACATGTTTTGCCATTGCATTGTCCTTCTTCACAATCCCAGAGTTTTCTTTTCTGGAACACATCTATTCAGTTTTGTTAATATCTCTTTGAAACTCTTGCCTCTGGGCTCCTGATCATTTTGGTGGCGTAACGTATTTTTCTTAACTCTGTGTAGTATTTCAACTTTGTTCTGATAACAAGAAGCCCTACATTAAATACACATTCAGCATTCAGCGTCACTAGAACTTTATAGAAAAAGAGACAGAATGAGCCCATCTGGCAGAATACAGTGTAAACCAGCAGGAAGAAATCCTATTCCTCCTGGCTGAAGATACCTCTAGAGGGACAGAAAGTCGGGGATTTTCCTCTACCACTCTGTGCTGGCACCTAATCATACAAAAGGTGCCAACCCAGGGGCTTTGTTATCAAAGAGCAAAGCTCAAGCAGCTTAGGGTAGCTCAAGTAGCAAGAATTGCCGTATGCAACTGAGTGAAGTCTCTCTAGTCTCTGCAGTCAATGCAGGCTACAGAAAGCTTCAGCTCTCTCTCAGGCAGCTGCTGCTGAAGCTCTTCAGCTGAGCAGCTACCCCAAGGTCCCATCGCTTTCCAGGCTCAGGGCTCTGCTCTCCTTGACTTGGAGTGACTGTGCCCAAACACTGGTGCGTGCTGTCGTCTGAGACACCCCCGGGCAGCCAGGACACTCTGCAGGCTTGGCAGGCGTGACTCTGGTCCTGCAGCAGGCCAGTGCCTCTTCACAAGCAGCAGCTGGAGGCTGTAGGGGAGCTTCACGGCGCCTAAAATGACCCCAGGTGTTTCGGTTCAGACAACTAAATTCTGAATCCTTGAGTCCTTGAATTCATTAGTTTATTTTTCTGCAAACTAGAATTTTGAATCTTGTTCATACCTAACCACAGGATGTTTCCATATGTGATTGTCACTGTATTAGCCTTATGGATTGTAAAAATTCATTTCAGTATTTTTTTGAAAGATTTCTTATAGAAATAATGTAATTCTTGCACAAGGTTATGCTTTTTTTCCCTTGTTTTCCTGCAGATGATCATACTAGGGTTAAATTAACACAGCTTGCAGAGAAGGATGGAAAACTGACTGATTACATTAATGCCAACTACGTTGATGTAAGTGCCTTTTCCTACCTGTCAGTCTATTCATCTGTCAGACTTTTCTGTAAATACTGGTGTGTGGAGGTGTATAGACGTAACAAAAAAGAAGTAGCACAATGTTACAGATTTTGTTAAAAAAATGTTTGCTCATCCAAGTTAAGCCTACAAAGTTAAAGTACAGGTAAAACTCCAATTCTTGAAACCATCTTGATACTGTAGCAGCTGCAGCATAATGAAGAGCTTCATGAAACAAATAATGTTTTGTCACGTCTGAGTCATTTTAGAAGCATTTCGCATCTGAATGTTTGTTCTTTTATACATTTTTGCTAAGTGGTTAATTCTTCTATCATCTGAGATAATCTTGTGAGAGAAGATGCCATTTGGCTGAGAGCCTCACTGAGGTACTATTTATTCAGTTTTTCATTACGCAGTAATTTACATGAGAATGATCTTGATTCATTTTTTCAACCACTATCATAACAGATGTCTCATCATCACTATCATGTCAACATTCTGCCAGAACATGGGCACTTGAACATATATCCTGTTTGTTGGAATGATAAACATCGACATAACAGTTGCATTCATATGTCATCTGGTACTGCAGGGTTTCTGTGATTTGGATAGGTATAAATTCAAAAGTACTTAAAAGCTTTTGAGATTCTTTAAAAATAGATGTGTAAAACGTCATGTACTCCTCCCAGCCTCCTTTTGCTCACGGACTGTGATTTGACAAGTGTCATTTGTTATATTTTAATTCAGGGCTACAACAAGCCAAAAGCCTACATTGCAGCTCAAGGGCCACTAAAATCAACAGCAGAAGATTTCTGGAGAATGATATGGGAACATAACGTGGAAGTTATTGTGATGATAACTAATCTCGTTGAGAAAGGAAGGGTATGAGTACCTTTTTCTGTTACTTATTTTTCGGATGTTGATAGATCTACAACATCTCTTTGAAAAATCTGGTTTAGGCATTTATTGAGTAAAAAGCAACAGTTTGTAGTAGTTGCTTATGCTAGGATTGGCTATAGAAGTATAAAGATGAGACTCTGTAGTATGAAACTAAAGAAAACATTGAAACTCAATTGTTAACAGCTGAAGTCTTGAAAATACTATGGTCTAACTAAAGAAGATTGTCTTATACTGAAAAACAGGCCTGTATCTATTTAGGATGGCCAGACTGTGGACCCTGTGCCACATTCTACTAGCAGTCTGCTCTCCATCATTCTCTTTCTCAGGGTTGCCTTAGACCCCAGAAAGGAGAAGGCTGTAGTTTGGGTGAATTTTTCTGGATACAGTGGCTGCTCGCTGTTAACATCCCATGGGACACACAGTTCCTTTCCTAGGACTAGATAGATGTTTGTCCAGTGAGACAGAGCAAGGTCAAACCCCATCGCAGGGTGTGTGTTTCTCTGGCTATGTGATAGGAGAATGCACGTACCCTGAGGTCGCTTGAGGAGACATTGCATCGCGCTTGCCACAGACTGGCAGCAGTGCCTAAAATGCATGTAAGTCTCTTCCATACAACCTGTTAAGCATCTAAGAGATGATACAGACACAGCAAATGCAGACGAGGGCCACACTGGGAGTACCATTCCACAAACATGTACTCTTCTAGTACTCTTAGAGAAGGCTGTATGGCTGCCCAACCAAAAGGCTGGACATCACAGCTCTCTATATACTGGCCACACACAGGCTCACCCTTACCCTCGCTGGTCAGATATAAGCATACTCTGCCCATGCTATGAACCAACCAGCAGGAACATGTGACTCTACTGACTTGAATGTGGTCCTGTTATTCCTATAGATTACCTGTTATTTTCTTTGGATTTTGGAGTGCTTATGGAACGGCGAGTTCCACAATAGGAGAGTACTGTAGCTCCGATAGTATGATTTAAACCTCTCTTTTTTTTGAGTATTCCAAATGCAGAGCGTCTTTGCACAACCATCTCTCTTTACAGCACAAAATAAATACATGTTATTTGTTCTCTTGTGCTGAAGTTCATGTCTATTATAAACTGGGTATGTTGAAAGTCCCTGTATGTTTTTGTGGTTGACTGTGCTCTGAAATTTGAACATTTTGCCTTGCTAGTTTGACATTTTGTTTTCTTTCTCTGTTTCGGTTTTTCATTTGCTTTCTAACAGAGAAAATGTGACCAGTACTGGCCTGCCGAAGGTAGTGAAGAATATGGGAACTTCTTGGTTACTCAGAAGAGTGTTCATGTGCTTGCCTATTACACTGTGAGGAATTTTACTCTTAGAAACACCAGGATCAAAAAGGTTTGTGGCATGCTGAAAACATGGTTTGGGCAAAAGGGAGTGTTAAGAGTTGCACAGAATACTTTTCAAGGCAGTTTGCAGCTCTTCTCTGTTGTATAGGTAAAGCTGAATCCTGTAGGTCTAAACTAGCCAAGATGCTCATCAACTTCAGAGCTAATTTGACCAGATCAGCAAATTGAGAAGATACTGGCCTGTAGTACTGGTGCAATGTAGGACCATCAGGGAAAAGGCTGTGACCACACTGGAGAGCTGATTTGGGCTTTGCCTGCCTGGTGAGCAGGAGGACACATTTTCAGAAAGAGAGCAGCTAGTAGAAAACGTGGTGTGAATTAAGTCATACACTCTAGCTATCAATTTTCATTTTTAAGGACTGGATTTTTACAGCCCCCCCCCCCCCCCCCCCCACCCCCACACTCCCCCCCCCCACCTCTCTTCTTAAACTACACCACCAGCTAC
>Ga0181612_110140_pt1 | contig 16468 bp, 10 predicted proteins | sample HoacroProtozoa21_FD_119630 | JGI IMG/M metagenome (GOLD analysis project Ga0181612, IMG submission 119630) | Hoatzin crop microbial communities from Cojedes, Venezuel. Combined Assembly of Gp0051906, Gp0051904, Gp0051908
GGAACAGGCTGCCCAGGGAGGGGGTTGAATCACCATCCCTGGAAGTATTTAAAAGCTGTGTAGATGCAGAGCTGGGGATATGGTTTAGTGGTGGAATTGGCAGTGTTAGGTTAATGGTTGGACTCAATGATTTGAAGGTCTCCTCCAAGCAAGACAATTCTATGGTTCTGTGATACATATATCTGCCACAGCAGATTTTATTTTCCTCTCCATCTCAGGTTGCAGGGAGTCAAGTCCTTTTTCAGGTCAAAAGCATTTTAAAATATCTATTCGTCCATTTGAAATTAGCAAAAGTAATGAAACCATGGGTAGACAGGCAAGAAACATGTTCATCTATGGTTTGCAACAAAAGAAGTAGACAAAGAGCCCTGGAGTAAAAACTGTGCCCCAGAGAGATACTGTTCATGGAAGGGTTCTGCAAGCTTCTTTCCAACCAGCACTATCAGGCAGTGCCACCCCAAAACCAAACCCTTCTCATGCATAAAAATGACATAGCAGGGTCAGTGACATGGATGAATTCAAAGTGTCTGGTAGACAATATCTGCTGGCTGGACTCATAGGTAGCTGATGGCAAGATTAAAGCCTTAAACCTTCTCTCCCAACCCCATAGAAATACCACAGAGAGACAAAAAATCCCTGGGGATACAGATGGACAGAAGAATAATTTTTGTGTGTGCTAAGCTGTGATTTTACTTCATTTTCTTTCTTACTTTATCTAACTACTGCAATTTTCCTCTGTCTTCTGCACACTTCAAGAGACAGATTGGACATAAAACTGAGTTAGCAAAAGGATTCAAGTTCTGCCTTGGCTGCATGGCAGCTGTCCTGAGCTGATGCTTCATCATGAAGTTCTTATTTTACACTTCTAGTAAAGCATTAATTATCTTTCTAAATTATGTTTCCAACCGCTCCTCCTTTCTCGCTTAATACAATCTTTCCCCTCTAAAACGGCAGCATAGCAGCCACAGTCCCACCTAGCTTCAGAGAGTTATGCTTCATTGTAAGCCCACCTTAACATCAAGATTCACAGCTTCCAACTACATTACTCTCCTGTATTTATTTTTTTTATTTGTATCATTCCAACACATGCCAACCTCTAGCACATAAAATGCTTGGCTCAGAGGAACAGACGTATACAGCTGCGCTGTAATTGTATAAAAAAAGCACACTAATAAGTCTTCAGTGCATTCAAAAACTCTGCTCATTGCAGGAGTCTGGGCAGATTGGCACATGGTGCATAGGCGTAGATTACACAGTGCTTAATGGCTAAAACTAGAGTGCTATATAGCCCAAACACACTCACTTTAAATTCAAGAGAATGAGTCTTTTTTCTTCTTCCCAACAAGTGAATTTTAACCAAATATCACTAGAATTTTTGTGGAAAGCCAAGTGTGCAGTATGTAAACACAGAGGACTGCAGTGGGAACCCAAGTCAAAGAGATACGCTCTCATAGCAAGAGGGAAGAAACACCTGATGGGAGAAGCGGCCAATCAAAACAGCTCAGATTTTTAATGCATGAGTTACAGACCAGTCGTTACTGGCAGAAATTTTTTAGCCAGTAGTTTTGAGCAGCAAGACCATTTTGAGGAAATTGTGGACTGCTCTTTGGGAGAAGAACATAAAAGGGAGAAAAATACATTAAAAAGATTATTTCCTACAAATTATATATCAGAGTACCTTCCTGTGCGCAGTCTGAAGATAGCTTTTAATGTTAAATCTGCACAGAGGATGCTATAAGATTTTCTATGGTCTACATGAGTGAAAAACTGAAAGCCACTTTGGAAAGCAGACTTCTTGTTTTGTGCAAAGGTTATAACATTTGCAGCACAGAACTAACATTCACAAAAGCGGGGAGCACTGTACATGCTGTGAGCGTACCACTCTGGCTTAAAAGCTTTAATTCAGGAAAGTCACTCCACTGAGGAAGAAGGAATGTAAGCACTTGCCGGACTAGGAGTGTTTAAACTGCTTTCCTAAATTAGGGTAGACTGGAACACACGTTTATGTGGTTTCCCACACCAAGGGATTACACCTCCAAGAATTTTATACATTAATTTTTAATCTAATTTGGGGAAATAGGGCTGCACCCACTCCTCCTCTGCATGCACACTCTTCTCTCAGCCACACATGGGCATTGGTCAGTGGCCCACTGGGCCACTGCCGCTCTCCCTGAAGGACCAGGCTGGGACTGGTCACCCTGTGGGCTGATTCCTTGACTGCAGCTCCTGCACACCATAAATGCACGGAAGGGGCCAGCGAATCGGTAAACCATAACCAGCACTGCAAATTGCAGGGTGCTGAGCTAGAGGAAACTTTTGGAAAAATACATAAGAGTCCTAGAGCTGTAATAGTAGCCTCGTTTCTTCCCATGTTCTGGCAAGTTTGAAAGACAGAGAAATCTTTGGGCTGTTTGGTCCAATACCTACTGCGGTAAAGAGGACTCGCAGCCCTGGAGACAACAGAGGTGTATGTATCTACAGCGGAGAATCTTTTGCTTTGCTGGCCTGAAGCTGGGGAAGTGCAGATATTTGTTGTGCCCAAAGACACTAAGTACAAGAAAGGATCAAATTCTATATAGATACCTGATGAAAAACAGAGTATGTAAGGAAAGAGAGGATCCATACATATGTATGCACACACACACATATTCCAAACATCTTTATATCTCTATTTAAGACAAACACATTGGCTGAGAATATAATTTCCTGTAGCTTTTGGGTTTCTGTAATGTTTTCAAACATTTAGGGCACAGTCTGGAAACTAAACTGACAGACACCACCCTTGAGCGTTATTGGCTTGCCGCTGACCTCTTGCACCATTCAAAAAGAATAGCCTGCTCCATCTTTTACCCCAGCACATGACTTCAAAATAATCAAACAAGCATTTCTCATTACATTTATTAAATTGCAGTATGGTTTGTTATTAATTGACTGAGGTAAAACAAAACCCTCTCACTGTAAAACATAATTATTTAAGCTAAAGTGCTGATGACTTAAGATGTCATATTATAGCATATAATCTATGCTAAAGTGAAAGACAGAAACATCTCCTTTGGCCCAAGTACACTGAATTCATTGCACTTGTTATGACTGGAAAAGCAAGACTCGAGCACAGGAGATGGGTGCTGTGTTTATCAGTCACCAGCTGCCTAGGCTTTCCCTATCCTTATGGAAACAGCCGATCAACCGGCTACAGCAGTATGGAAAGCCTTTCAGGGGACAGGGCCATGCCCATGACTAATCAAAGAGCAAATCAAAGTATTTACCTTCTGTGTAGAAGCAGCACAGTAAGATTTGCTTCACATATGTCCCCACAGGTGTACGTGGCCTGGTGGGTTTCTTGCAGTCCCTTTCTTTCTCAAGCAGTTTCTGGTTTTCTGGTGTACTTTAATTTGGAGGGGGAAAGGTCTTCCTATTATTAAATAATTCATCTATCATACTTATATCTTAGATTTATGAAGCGACTTTTCTTCACCAAAGAGCATTACAAATGACAGGCTAGTTCATCCCTTCTGATTTTTGCCGTGGAAGAGAAAGCTAGTTCAAATAGTCCAGAAATCTATCAGTGGAGGAGGGAGCTGATAGCAGCACTGTCATCCTCCCGTTTGCCTGTAGCTGGAAGGACGACTGCGTGTGTGAATTCTGCCTGACTGGAGGTCCACTGAGATTTGGGGCTGGCAAGGAGCTCAAGTAAAATGTGTGTTCTGGGCAGCCACGAACCCAGGAGAACCAACATTATACGTGGCATAAATGTCTGATAAATCCACATGGGAATACCCACAGAAGTAATGACTTGGCTTAATCAATAGCAGCTGCTAGATTCACTTTTATACTATTGTATCTCATGAGGACATGAGGTGTTTTGGCATGCAATAGGTCCTGCAGGATCTTTGGCAAGAAGTGTAGTTTGGGGGCAACATCGTAAAGGGTCTCAGCCCCCTCCAAATATGTCAAAAGTCTGTGGGGCGTTACTGGATTCTCCTAACTTTGGCATCCTTACAAATTTTTGTGGCTGAGGTGGAGATGTCTAGGGTTAAATCCACCAGTGACTAATGCTGAGCATTGTGCAGCCTCACCTTTGTGCATCTTGTGAGCCAGGCAGAATCCAAGACCCTAAATTATGCATCTAGGTTCCCCTTCAAAATCAGAAAAGACTGCTGCCTGAGAGTGGCTTGTCACAAGCTGACATGCTGAGCCAGGCACCAGCAGCAAATGGTTTATCTGGTTATTCTGCAAGGATTAATTAGCATGGGCACATGTCCCCAGGTCTCCTTTTATCCTGCCAAATGCTTCAACCAAAGGTTCGAGAATCACTGATTTTCCGCACTACCCTCCTCGCTTTGTTTATTCTGTGCTCTGTTCCCCTCTTTCGGTGGTGAGCACCCCCTCCCCAGTCAGGCCTCCTCTGCAGGGAAGGGATATGAACTGGCATCCACCCCATGACGGAGTACGAGTCCACGAGCGTGTACTTCAACCTCCGAGCTGGTGGACAGACTTCTGCTCATTGGGAAGGTGGCTGGGGGGGAGGAGAGTGGAGGGAGGGATAAACGGCTCCTTTTTCCAGGGAGCTCTGCGTGGAGACAGATACATTAGGCATGCTCAGAATGTGCATCAAAACCGTAAAAGGTTTCCGCAGAAGCTCTCTCATAGCACAAAGACATGCCCTAACAAACATTCACTTGCGGAAGGCCAGTAGGGTCTCACTTTGCACCAGGGCTGTGATGGGAGATTCGGAAGGCTAGTTCCCTCTTTCTTTTTTTACTTTCTGCAGGGTATTTCTGCAGCCAGAAAGGACATGAAGAGAGGGTTTTTTCTGACTTGTCACTGCCCTACATAAGAAAATATTTTCTTTTGCAGCTCCTCCTGTGTTTGAAACATTGGTACTTGCCTTCTGCTGTTGGCATTGAAAGGGGATTACTCCAGTGGATCCTGCTTGTGACAGAATGGAGCTTCACAATAAACACACAGAAATGGCATCCTAAGCAGACGGGATTTCACTGTGAGCATGTGTCTATATTGACAACGTTCACTGTCACAATCCTTCACCAGTTCAGCTCTTCTACTTATATAGCACAAGACATGGGGTTTCATTATCTTGTCATTTATCCCAAAGGTCTATAACCCATACCTTCTAAGAAACTCCTGTTTGCAGTTAGGAAATGGCAAAATTAAAACCCATCCAACCGAATGTGTGTATACAGACATGGTGCACCTATACACACACCTTCAATAACCTAGGTTTTCCACAGACATATTTACTAGCCTACACCAGGACCAAGACTGGCTGTTGTAGGCACAGCAGAAACTCAGAGAAGAGTACTCCTTGTGTGGAGCTTGGAGCTATGCACACCACCACTGCATGAGGTCTATTGAGCTCCAGGATGGAGCTGGCCTTACAGGGGGCTGAGGGAATGGCAAGGGAGTGAGGGACCCTGAGCCAGGCCATAAGTCTGATGACAAGTAACTCATCCATGTGACAGTATGACCTACAGGTTCAACTGAAACCAGCCACCCTTTCTCCCCAGAGCAACTGATTCCTCCATGCGGCAGCAATAGTGATGGATTTTCTTTCAGCATATACCACTTTAAATTTTAGCAGCATTAATGCCGGGGCTTAAGAACATCTGGGCATATTTGCGATAGGGCAGCAGTATTAGATCTGTCACAAAAATGTCTGGTGCATCCAGAACATTCATGTGCGAGCACCAAAATGACATCGTCCCCTTTTGCTTTCTTTTGCCCTTTTTTTTTGGTAGTGGAAGATCATCCAGAATCAACTCAGTAAAATGAATTGTCATAAAATCTCACACCATTGACTTGTAAATGGAATTGAATCTGTGGAGTCTACATAATGATCCTATCAAAAAAGGAAGGAGCTATCACATTCATATAACAGATGAGATATGAAATGACTACTATGGCAGATGAACACCCCAGAGGTATTTTGCTTTATTCTACTCACTGCGTTTATATCTCCAGTTTCTCTAATTTTAGTTATTTTTTCCTGAGGTCTCAAGACAAGAACAGAAAGACTTCCTTCACTTTCTTTCTTTTTTCCCTTTTTTTTTAACAAATAACCTCATACAGAAGTCAATAATATAAATACTTATGTTTCTGAGGTCAGTGCTGGGGCTTTATTAAAACTGATTTTTCACAATGTATTCCTCTGCTGTTTCTTCTGCTGTTGCTGCTAGAAACCTTCCAGTCATTTCCCCTTCCCTACAACCATCATTTGGGTTGCTTAGAAGTTAAAGTACTTGCAGCAGACAGAGGCCAAGAAGTGACAGGCTCACCTTCCTCACTGAAGAAATTGCCCTGCTTAGGAAAATCAGATGCAAAGCCCTCTTCCTTCCCCTTCTAACCCTCACGCATTCCTTTACATTTCTTACCTCCATACCTTTCCCCCTTCTCCCCTGGCCCCCTCTGCTCAGCAATTTGATTAGTGACTACTTAAAATAATCAGAACAGCCACTTAACTGGGAGTCTCACACTTGCACCTGAAGCTAAAACACAGTGTCATAAAAATGAAAAGTCATCAGAATCGCAAAGACTGCCGTTTGCATGCAGCTGCCAGAAGAATATATTCATACAGCAGTGATTGTGCAGTGCTGCTGTTAGTCAGCACGGGCTGGATTAGTACACAGACCGTTCTATCACTGCCCTCCAGGGATCCACACCCTGGGTTTAATTAGGGTTTGAGCCTGGTTCTGCTTCAGAGAGATGCTGAGTTAAGTGCAGCCCCAGTGTATTGCGCTGGACGACCTCTGTCTGTACGGAACATACTTCTCCTGTGGCATACACAACATGCACACACACTCTCCTATCCCCTTTTTTTAAATTATTGGCAATACTACAGTGCACAAGCTGGAGGGTACTGGTTAAACCGTGTGCTTTGGACTTATTAAACATTGCTGGCCCCAGGGAAAGAAATGAGCCAGGGCTCATTCGTAGGAAGGGTTGTTGGCACTCTCTGATTGTATAGAACAATATAATCCAATGTGTTGTAATGAAGATCTATGGAGAAAAACAGCCTTTTCCTTTGAAGAGAATGCCTATGTATTTTAATTTTTGTTTCATCCACTGGCAGGTAGAGAGATGAGAAGCACAATGTGATCGTCCACCATATTCTGCATACCATATAAGCCTTATGTACGTGTATATCCTGTAAAAACATGGATCACTAAACAAGGTAAAGATTGGAGAGCAAACAAAGAGAACAAGAAATTCAGAGTTAAAACTGGTGCTAAATCAATCCTTCATGCCTCTCTCTCATTACACAAAGGAAGGGACTGTGCCCAGAGCATAGATAACAGTATTTGAATTACAGAGTGGTACTGAAAGTGCAGTGCATCTAACCTTAATCTTATTTAAACTTTTTTATTCTCTTTCATTGTTTTGGTTTGAAAAGCCCTCAAGGAAGATTGTGTAATGTGTAATCTACGTGAAAGAGTAGTTGTAGTATGAATAAATATTGAGAAAGTATCCCAAGGTCCCCTAAAGTTAATGGAAATATTTCCATTGATTTCAGTGGGTTTGGATGAGGTCTTTAGGCAGTTGTCAAAAGGGAATAGTTTTACCAACTTTATATTTATAATTTCTACTTAGATTAGTGATTGAATAAAAATAGAGACAAAGTAGGAAAGCCTTGCAAAATAGGAACAAATATAGTAACTTGTGTTACCACAACTTGTTTCCTTTGTGCTCACTTTGTCTCTCCCTCCTTGGTATTTGTTTACCATGGGGGAGAGGAATGGAAGCTTTGTGCAGGGCAGTGCCGTGCAGGAAAGCACAGCACAGCAGCAAAACAGGGATAGAAAAGCTTAGTCCACTTCAAAAATCTATCTACTCTTACTTGTCTGATTTTGTTGAACCTCAGATCCTGCTCTTTTCCATGGTTTCCTGTTTGCCTGTGTCCCTGTGGGAACCTTGTTCAGGAATAATGCAGAGAGCAAAGGAGAAAATGGTGCATTTGAGGGGTGATGCTGGAGGGAAAAGACTAGACAGGAAGAAGGTATGAGATGGTCGAGTATGACAAGGGAAAAAGCATGGAAATGTTTGCTTGCTTTTAAGCAATATCCTAGAATTCCCCAAATCACAGATTTCTTTCTGAACATAGGACATTTGATTATGGGGCTAGGGCTAAATTCAAATACAGTTAAAGTCTGAGAGGAAAAATCTTAAAGACCTGCACTCCTGCAAAAGTTTGAGGAGATCACTCTGAAGTCTGAGAAAGCAGACTGAAAATCGAGAATAAAGAAACAGGTGAAGGAAGTGTAGCATGCCTCGTTTAACAAAGGAATGGAGTTTAAAAACCTGCTCCTTATTTTGCTGGCTACCAGCTCCTCTCCCCATGAAATGATGGAAAAGAGCAGGAAAGCAGGTCCCGGTACTTCTTCTCCCAACAACTTTGGTAGATCCTTACTGTAGACTTCGCAGCTTTCACCTGACTATTGCACTTCCCTTCCACAAAGGACCTCCTGGAGCCCCTTCCCCACAGCACAGACCCCAAAGGCCTGTCTGGTGGCCCCCCATGCCTGCACCAGCACAGCCAGTGCCTGCTGGGCAGCGAGCAGGTGGTGGCCATTCTCCATTCCTCCCTCTGCCCTGGGGAAGCAAAGGGAAAGCCATTGCATCCGCTCCCACAGTGTGCCTCCAGGACAGTGGAAGCTGTTGAACCAGATTATATAAGCTCCTGGAGGACCTGTAAAACTTTTATTGTCATTTAAATATTTATTTAGAAATTGTTCTGCACGGGTCGTGTATAATTTCCATATCCAGTTATTTACTGTTATTGAAGTCCATAATTAAGCACCTTCAAAAAACTTATTGAAAGACCCCATGGACATTAGTAGCTCTGAAGGACTGCATACATTTTGTCACCTCAGTGTGTGAGAGGGAACCCAGTCCCAGGTAGGCAAGGACCCTACACACAGGCGTGGAGGTCTGCTCATGCAGTGTGTAATGTGACATGAGAGACCCAGTCTTGCATCCACTTTTCTCCTGCTCTCAGATGCTGGCAGGCATCGATGTGTGACTCAATTCTTGGTGACAATGGGGGATTCCTGCCCTTTATTTAAAGGGGGAACTGGCCGTTGTTGAGTCTATCTGATAACCCACAGTTTGATTATTTCGCACTCTGATGAAAAACAGGTCTTCTTTCCTTCATTGGAAAATGCATTCTAGTTTAATATGCATTGCTAGATATTTTTCCAGATGCAAAAGACCTAATTCTTAACTGACCTGCACCTTGCAACCACTCTGCAGCCACAGGGGTTGATGGTTTTACCAGGCATAGAGGAGGCAAGAGCTTGATCCAATAGTTAACTTAGGTCCCTTCCACATCTACCTCTTTCATGCATAAACTTGCACAGAAATATCAGAAGATTCCAGGTCTGGGTTTTCACAAGTGCAAAGATCTCCCGAAAAAGTTGAGAAAAATGCCCCACTAAAAAAATGACTCTGGTTCTTTACAAGGAGAAATTTGCCATTTATACTCCAACCAGATCTTCCTACCACAGCAAAGTGGGCTCTCTTTGACATGCCGACAGTGTCTCCGAGCATGCTGTTCCGAGCAGTATTGCTTCATCCTAACTCATTCAGATGTCCTTCCTGTGAGTCAGAAGCATGAATACGCCGCTTGACGTTGCCGGTCGTCCTGCCTTTTCCCCAGCCGCACAGCAGTGATGCACAACCTCTGTCAGAGGACAGTAGTGACTGTGCCAGTGGAGGTGGAGGTGGAAGAGCGGGGTGGGAGAGCAAAGCCCGATACACTCTGTCACCTTGCAAGAGGTGTTATGTTCTTTTCCTTCTACTTTCATACGGCTCTGCCCCACTTCCCATGGTCTAGACCCAAATAACATTTTCTTTCCTTGATTGGATATACCCGGCAGCTAGCAGGTAAAAATTCAGGGAGCCGCTCACTCACAGGTCATCCCTTCGCATTGGGTTTTCAGTGCTCTCTCATGGGAACGCTTTTGAGAAGCCTGTCTCGCACTCTCACATCTAAAAGCGCTTTGCTCATCGGAGAGGTTCAGGCAGGGCAGGTCTTTGCAGTAGTATTATCGTGTGGAGGAAGAACTGCACCACAGCTAACAATAAGCACTTCTTCAAGAGCTAATTGAAGATAGAATGTATAACACCATCTGTAACCAGCCATCTGGTGATTCCCAATAACACTGCCTTCCACACCACAAGGAGGGGAGGAATTTATAGAGAAGCAATCTAGTTTGAACAATCTGATTTGGATAAAACGCGAGCCCCTCTTTGCCACCTCCTCAGCCATTATCTGTATTCAAACTGTGCGAAACCACAGCTCTTGTGAGGGTTTAAAAAAATTGCGATCAGATGATGAATAATAATGATGATGATAATCAGAAATGTATTTATTAGTTACCTTTGAACTTCCAGATTCCAGCCAGACAAAATGCAGGAAACTAAAATCTCAGGAGAGCCTTTTTTCACAGAAATGGCAGACCACTTTTGCATTCCCTGGGGATAGTGCTAGCAGAGATAAGTATCTAAAGTTGGGAATGATTATCTGAGTTGAGCTTCCAAACTCTTGCAGTTCGCCATCATTTCCTATGCCTTCTCTTACTAATACATGAAAGGACTGCAAATTAATGACCACCAACCTGTCATTTGTGAATCAACAATATATTTTACTCACAGGAATGTAAAACCAATACAAATCCCCCTCAAACACCAGCGGTTTGTGATGTGCTCTCGTAACATAAAAACATCTGACATTATTTTTGCCATGTATCATTAGTGAAATATGAACCCATGCTGAATCCTCAAGCGGCCTTTTCTTTAAACTGTGAGAGAATTTTAGTAACTGCATTTGGTACCCTTGCAAGTACAGTCAGAGAATGGTAATATGGACAGACCTTCACTTTTAGCAACACAAATGGCACCAACTATAATAAATATGAGGAGTGATTCCCAAACCTAAGACTGGCAAATAGTTACCCAGCTGCTACAGAAATAGCAAGATAGATTTTTTTTTTTTTTAAAGAAAAGAAATTAAATGAAATGGATATTAGCTGGAAACATCTGTGTTCACCACAGAGCAAAATGCATATTCAGCAGCCAGTTTATTGGCTCTTTAGAGGATGTGAATGGTGCATTGTAAATAATGACACGCCTGTAATAAATTCCCAGTAAAAAAGAGAGGGGGACTGAGCCTGTTCCTCCCACAATTCACATTTCTGGGTCCCTGCTGTGAGTGATGATTCACAGCAGTCACAAATTCCTGTTTTCAAAATGCTATTGTATACTCCAGGGCTTTCATTAAGTTTTACACTAGCAAGGGAAATTTAAAACTTGAGAGAGAGAGAGAGAGGCTCTGTGGTGACATTCATTTAACACTCACTGTACTGCACTGATAGATGTGATAGGAGGGTGCATGTCAGAAATCAGTCTGTGTTGCTTTCTTTAAATGTAAAGAACGGTGCACGAAACCCTGACAGTGTTTAAGAAACAATTCAAAAACCACCAAAATTGTGACTTGACAGCTTTTGTGTTTTGGAGGTGTATAAAACATTGCATAAATGTATTGGGCTTCAGCGTTTAATTTGTGCTCCTGCGGGACAGGCAGCTGTCTTAATTTCCTTCCTGACGCAAGTATATCAGGTCTGTGAGTGTTATGTATAAAAGATGTACTGCTCCAGCCTCACAGTTCCAGGATTGAGCTAGCTGTAAAGAAAGATCTCACTGCAGAGAATATACCTTTTCCTGTCAAAACTGGGTATCAAGATGTGCGGATGAATTTTCGTATCCTGACCAGGGAATTCCTAGAACATCATTCTGGTGTATGGTGTTCCAGCATACTCCCTCCACTGGGCCTTTCACCTCCAGGACATGGTTTTATATTCAGTCTACATCATTTCAGCCAAACGGTTGTTCTACAGCTGCAAAGCGCACTAATGAGATGAGTTTTTGGCAGACTCACAAAGTTCTTGGTGCCCAGAGTTACACATGTTGTACACTGTCTGCTGGCTACCTCTGTTTGCACTTAAGGAGGCACTGTAAGTTTTTTTTTAGCAGGGAATATATTGCCCAGTAGGTAAAATGTTATACAAGCTTCTTCTCACACTAGCAAATTTGCCATACCCTATCCATTTAGAAAGGAGGCATCCTTCTTCTCGGCTAAATTAAGGGCAGATTTTCCAAGAACCGGGGCCAAATCCTGCTCCACTTATTTTTTTTTTTTACCCAAGTGCAATTTCATCCTTTCATCGGTATTTCTCAAGCAAAGACAAAATGACTGTGTCTTTCATATGGCTGTAGTATGTTTCTCTGCTTCTTCTTTGCCCTGAAATTTAAACTTTCTGTCAAAATTTTTAGCTATATTTACTGAGTTCAGGGTTTCACGCTGAGAGCTGCACCCTACACAGGTATGGGGGCACATGAGCATGAAATAAAAGCAGTTCAGATTCTGTCTAATAAAAGTCTGTAACACTTCATGAACTTCACAGGCTTATTAATTTCAGGGTCATTTTAAGACTGAATTTGTGAATTTTGCAGCATTTTCCACTTTGAACCAGAGGTTGGCGTGAAACTTGGAAACAGACCCATTACATATAGTTAAAACACAAGCAATAGTGGAAATGTTGTTGCTCTTCTCTCTCCCACCCTTCGCACTTTTCATTACCGGTTGTGTCTGAGTTTTGATTTACAAAAATACAGATATGTTGGGAAGATGCATGAAATGTTAAGTAGTCAACTACCCATATTACTCTAAAAGCACCAGGCTGCAAGGCTTCAGAGCAGCACCTACATAATTCTGTTCCAGCTCAACATCTCCCTCCTTTCCTACACAGATGTCCCTGAGGCTATCCAGGCCTGCACCACAACAGTCCCTCTGCACCTCGCCCCACCCCGAGCCAATATTTTGGGAGGCAGCACTGCAGGATTTGTAGCTCTGCACCGGCTGTTGAATTTTCCAGGGAGTACCACTTCATCTTTCTCGGAATCTGCTGCCTGCCAGCCAGCTGCCATTTTGTGGAGCGGCGCTGATATAGTACACTGTAGAAGAATCAAACCCTGCATGCTCTCAGAGAAGGTGCTGTTTTTGGTTCTTCTCCTCCTTTTCTGCTCACCTACACTGAGGAACCATAGCTATTGAAACTGACTGCCTCTGCCTGCTCCAAGTATGGAAAACAATTTTTTTTTTCTTTCTGGGGTAGGAGGAATTGCACGATGTAAAGGTACTTCTGCCAGCAGGTGAACGGGCGGTGTCACTGCCCCAGCTCCTCAGAGCAGGTCCCATTTACACGATGGCAGCGCAGAAGGGAACCAAAATGCTTTCTAATGCTATGGCCATATGAAGTAACAAGGATGGGGAGAAGCAAATAGACTTAATTCCTGCAACATAGTGTTTTTCTGGGGATTTCTTTTACTTATTTTGTTTCTGAGGTGGATAACTTGAATTTCCAAGGGAAGTCGGTGTTAAATGTTGGGTTGACTGGCAGAAGATACATTAAGCTATTTGCATAGATCTGCTGATAGCATGTGCTTTCCAAAATAATATTCAAGCTGAGGTATGTTTTTAAGAAATAAAACTTATACTTTGCAAGACCCCTGAGGTAGAATAATGGAAACTGCTCGTTTCCCTTTATATATGAAAAAAAGGATAGATATATTTTTGGTGGAATCCAAGGATTTATATCAAAAATCACCAAAATTGACTTTTTCTTCAACTTCAGTATTTGTAAGAGGTGTTTTGTTTTATCTCTAAATGTTGATAGGTGTCTTTCTTCTTACACAGAATACCTTAATAGGTTCTTCTGGAGCTCTCAAAAGTGTAGAGCTCCTATTTTATTGTGGGGTAGTTAGTGGGAGAAGACTTTCACTTGAGAATTTTATTGGTCTGAGAAAGTCCTAGGTTTTTGAATGCTATGGTATACTCCAAACACATTTCCTTTACTTTTGTGATAATAGAAGCTGATGCAGGTCCAATTGGGAAAGAGCATCACTGTAAGTTAAGAAGTGAAAAGTGGATTTGACAGAGCAAGCATTGTTTGTTAATTTAGCAGATAATTTCCTTGCATAGGCAGTGCAAAGCGAATACATGTGTGCATTAAGAACCCGAAAAAAATGAATTAATATTCCTTTCTTCAGATCCAAAACACTGCTTATATGCTTGTTTTAAGCTAAACCATTTTAAACCATCCAGTTCTGAAGAAGCTGCTCAATGCAATGCGGATGTTTTCCAATATTACTTTTGAAATATTTTTGGATCATATGAACAATTCACATATTTTCTCCCAATTCTAGGAATCTTTTTTTCCCTGTCTCAAGGTGACTTTGAGCCTTGTCACTTTACAGCAGACTTCAGAGGTTTTCATCACCCTGTTTGCAAGTACCATTTCAGTGGTTAATCACATCAGGGACAGCTGTCTCAGGGGTGTCTTTTTTGATACTGGGGTAGAAAAAGAGTTTACAGACCCTTCCTTTGGGGCTCCAAGCACAAAATCAACTACTGACATATGCCCCGCAGAGAGGGGAAGCCAGTAAAATGATATCACAGCTATTAAAAGGGTTCAACTATTTTTGTCTTTTTTTTTTTTTTTCCTATTCCAATAAATTTTTTGGAACCTACCCCACCATCATTGATTCTACCCCAAGAGAAGGAAGCAGAAAATCAGTCACTGTGAGAGTCTGAAGCATTGCACAGCAAACTGCTTTCAGCTCCCAGGAGAAACTGAAATATGTTCCCAAATAGAGGACTTAGAAACTTTTCTCTAAATTGCAAGAATATGAATTATTCCTGTTAGAGACAGAGCATAAGAGAGAAGTGAGAAGCGTAGCTGCAGTTTCTCATCACAGCCCTATTCTTCCCTTCACCACTTATCAACATGTAAACTTTGTTTTCTCAGGAGTAATGATTTTACAGCCACTAGGGACAATAGGAAATGTCAGGTAAGAGACTCATTACACATCAAAACAGCCCAGTCTGACAAGACTGGAACAAAATTCAGCAAGAATGAGTGGAATTTTATATGGTTATGTTTTGTTTAAAAGTGGCCACTAAACAATAATATAATGTGTTGCATTTTTGTTTAAACCCTATGCTCATGGTACTCTTTCTTTCCTCTTTGTATCACAACTGAAGGTTGACTGGAAAGAGAACTCTGCATTCGATGCTGCCATCTCGTTTTCAACTTTGGAAGAGAAATTCAGAAGTGGAGGGAAGTTCAGACCTAAACTTTGTGTCTCCTGCTTATCTCTCACTGCATTCCACCACATACTGCAAAAGAAGGTAGCTGGCAACAAGTATGTATAGCTTTCAGCTACTGTATAATGGATTTTGACACAGGCCACAGTGGTGATGACCTGTACGAAGTGGACACCTGTTATGAAATCTTGTATGATTTTGCAAAAAGCTCATGATAAATGTTGTCAGTTGAACAGTCAAGCTCTACAGGCCATGAATTCCTAATGGATTTCTTGGTTGTGACTGTTTGTGCTGGGATATGTAGATTGTGAAATGAAATCCAGATGATAGCCAAATTCCTGTTTCTTCTCTGCCACATTGCGAGTCACATAAACAAGCTGAAAAATCTCCCTGAACTCAGAGCTGCAAAGGAATTTACATCAATGCTATTGACTGAGGACACTGTTTGGAGGTCACCAGTTTATGTAAATTAAAAGCTTGCTTGGGACTCTTAACACTGACTGGGCTTTCTTAGCAGTAATTGCCATATGTATATTAGCCAGTAAGTGCAGCAAGGTCCTTATTATCAAAATGAATCTTCTTTCTATTTTGAGAGGAAAATCCCCAATAAGTATTTTGCACAGAGAAAACACGGGTGTGCAAAACAGAATAAGAAATATTTTTTTCTCTTTACTTCCGTGCTTCCTCCTTCCTGAATGTCTCAAATTCGGAAGATTCGCTTTGAACATTTGACTTGCTGATCACTAAAGAACCTACTTCGCAAGTCAGCTCTGGTTTCATGATGGTTTCCACTGTGCTGGTGCCAAATAAACATGGAAACCACAGTGCTCTTAAATGACTGCTGGAGAGGCCTAGGAGATTTACCACTCTCCTATTTGGTATCTAGTGTTTGATAAAATGAGAAAATCTTCTAAAAGGGAGTGGTAGTTTAGGGCCATACTCAACATATGAGCTAATAAGATGGGATAAAATGCAATAATTCCACAAGTTCAAGGGCGACAAATGCAAAACTTAAAGTAGGTCAATACAGCAGTATAAGAACTAAACAAAAAGAATGTTTACCACCCCAGCTAATGATTGACTGTGATCCAGATAACCTGTTAATCTGCCTTCTACAGTCAGTTTGAGTAGGACTGACTCCCCTTCTGTCTCATATTTCAGTGACACCTGGTGTATATGCTGTGTGTAAAAACATATTAAATACCCCAAGCCCCACGTTGTGTGCAGATGCACACAGACCATAGCGATTTCTCTCTCTTAAGGATGTGGGCTGTGTGGGCAGTATTTTCA
>Ga0181612_162033_pt1 | contig 16468 bp, 16 predicted proteins | sample HoacroProtozoa21_FD_119630 | JGI IMG/M metagenome (GOLD analysis project Ga0181612, IMG submission 119630) | Hoatzin crop microbial communities from Cojedes, Venezuel. Combined Assembly of Gp0051906, Gp0051904, Gp0051908
CCCATAAGCTCTTGACTCATGCTTCATCCACTCCTAAGCAGAGCTCGATACATTCCAGTTGCTCTCTCACTTAAAGAGCAACTCCACCACCTTGCCTTGCTGGCCTGTCTTTCCTAAAAAGTGCGTATCCATCTATGACATCATTCCAATCATGTGAGCTATCCCACGATGTCTCTGTAATTGCAATGGGATCATGGCCCTGAGACTGCACACAGATCTCTAGTTCTTCCTGTCTATTCCCCATGTTGCGTGCATTGGTGTATAGGCATTTCAGAGAGGTAATAGAGCATGCAGGTTTCCCTGGAGGGGTGCCAGAGGATCCACTGTAGCCATGCATACCCTTAAGGTGGTTGGGCTTCTGGCTCTCAATTTGGGAGAAAGCGAAAGAACATTTGTTGCTGCTCTGATTGGCCTGGCTTATTCCCCGGTTGGATGTAATGGCACGAGCATTGCCACTTTGGGTCCCATTGCCCTGAGTGCTTCAGTTTAAAGCCCGCCACACCAAGTTGACCAGTCTGCTGCCCAAGATTCCCTTACCTCTGCTAGACAGGTGGATCCTATCCCTCCCTAACAGGTTACAGTCATGAAAGAGTGTCCCATTGTCATAAAAGCCAAAACCTTCATGACAGCACCAGCCACGAAGCCAGGAGTTGATATGCATTGTATGCATTATACGTCTATTTTATAGAATGTATCAGTGGAGGCTTCTACTAGCATTCCAAACAAGAGATACCAAGCCTAGCATGAAATCTTACTATTTGATTTTGGAAAGCTATATAAGGAGAATAAATAAGAAGTAGACATCCGTACGTCTCAGAGGGCTGCCACATCTGATGCAGATGCTTAGTTCAAGATATTAGGCAAAGAATAAACCCTAGTATAAAGTGTGTGGAGTGTTCTGGGAGAAGCATGTGTAGAATAATTGAGGTAAATAGAGATTAGCCTGCTTGCAGTTTGAGAATACTGGAGATTGAGAAGAGTTATTAAAGGACTTTTTAGTGTAGAGGCTGATGTTGCTGGAAGAGGCCTTCTGATGCATCACGGCTTACTGGATGGATCACTTATAAAAGACAACATGGGTTTCTTTCGTATGGGAAAAATTAGAAGTTGCGAACAATTTCTGTGTCTGGATGTGTTAGTCAATCCATATATACTACAATACGAGTCTGCACTGAAACACCAAAGATTATTAAAAACAATAATATTCCACATACTACATTAGACAAGTGAGATAAATGCTACAAGTAGTAGGGTATATAAAAGAAGCATTTTATGAATTACAATAGATATTTAAGGTTTAACTATGAATTTATTAATTTTTCAGTAATGCTATCATTCAGACAAAATTTTGTAATCTTAGCTGATGAAGTATTTTTCTGTTTTTCATATATCTGAGATCAGCTTTCTTGTATTTTTGTTTAAATTTTTCAAAATTAATGAATGTATTGTTAATATATCATAATTTTAGTGCTATCTGGACTCAGTAACTGGTGTTTATGAAAACATTGTTAATCATGTCTGCTTTGGGAGAGTGTACTAATGCTGAGACCAGATTCTGTCATAAAACTTCAACTGAGGTCTTTTTAAAATGTGCTTAATGTAGGAAAGGAGGACACAATCAACATCTAGAGATACTCTTGAAAACAGTTGAGAACAACATGGTTGTGCTGTTACTTGGAAGAATCTACATCTTCTGAACGAAAGTTAATTAAGTAACACAGAACAGCTTGAAGCATGGGCAGAATAACAGTGGAGTAGTCTTTAGCAGCTTCGCTATTGAGCTAGAAAAACCAGTCCTTAAGGACCACATTTTTAACGTGTCTTTGATGCAAGAATATTACACCAAAACAAAGGCAGTTGAAAGCTGAAGCTGTGCATCACATTTCTTCACTTAAATGACTCAGCAACGCAAGAGAGCTTACATAGTAAAAATACATAATTTCCTGTTCAAAACTGAGTTCTCTTGAAGGCACAGCTGTCAGAACAGTTATGGGCCCCAAAAACTGGGATCATGGTAAGTTTTATCTAATGTAACCCACCTTTTCTGTATTCGTAACAGCTTGCTGAAGATCTAAAAAACTTTCAGATCCTGCAAGCATATTCATTTCTGTATATCTGTTTGTCGATAAGTTCAGCTCTGCATCAATGCATCATGCATTCAAAATAGTGCATATCACCTAAATACTTTAAGATCTCAAACCATAAATGGACTCCCACTAATCTGGATCTCATTAGATAGAAATTATTTTAGTTTGTTTGTTTTGAACATGTACCTCTTTTCTGTTCCTCATTTAAATTAAAACTTGATGACTCCTTGTATTCTAGTACTTAATAGCTGATTATGTCATTTTTAGTTTTACTGTTAATGTTTCCTGTCTTGTGATACTTTTTAACTCAGATTTTGAGGTGGAAATGGTTTAAAAAATATCTATGCAACAACAATTCCTTAGATCCATATATGCAAGCAGTATTGAATAAGCTTAAAGGGTAAAAGTCAAGCAACAAATCTATTGTCAAGGTTTTAAAATACTCTTTTTTTAAAGCTCTTTTTGTTATTCTCATCCATATTCATCTCTGAAGCCTGAAAATGCAACAGGCATTTAGTGGCTGAAAAGAAAGACTGTCTTTTTTTACTCATAATTGCTGGCTTCCTAAAGAGTGATGAATTTCTGTCTTTCAAACACCAGTAGCCTGTTTAGGAACCACTTTCTAGAGCTTGAAGTAGTTTTAAACAGGAAAACACCCCACATATCTGTCCAAATATAGACAAATTAATCATTGTAGTTTCTTATGCAGTGTTTAAACAGTACAAAAAGGTATGTTTTCCCAGATTTCTCAGAATATTTTCCCTGATGTTTCTGTATTTGAGGAGAACATTTCATAAGAGGGTAAACTGGTCTGTTTGTAAGAGATAGGCAGAGTGGAAATCTTTCAGTTAGATTTCTGCTTTTCAGAATACCCTTTACTTTTGTTGGATTGGAGCTAGTAGCCCAAATTCTCATCTTGCACTAATGTAATTTAAGTTATTCAAGTTTCACATTAATATTAACTAGAGCACTTTATGGCTTATTATTATTAGATAAGGTTAAGACACTCCAGTAGAAATATAATTTGTAAAGTTAATTCTTGAAATGGAAATAATTTATACATGACATGAGTCTTAGAGCAAATTTCATAGCAGTTTGATATTGCATTTAAGCTTTTTTTGCATGAAAAGAATGAAATCAATGAATGTTTGGAGAAGGATTTTGTATGTTTTATTAAAAGGAATTTCAGACATGTCTAAAGGTAGAGACAATGTCTAAAAAGATACTGAAGTTGCAAGTCCAAGGACTTGAGAAAAAAAATAATACTGGCAAAAGAATTGTGTGCAGGATATGTTTAATTGACTAAGAAAATAATAGCAGTCATGACATAACATTTTAGCCACACTTAAGTGACATAGGAAACATTGGAGCATTGTCAAGTTATTTCGGCATCCAAAACCTGTGTGCAAGTGACTTCTCAATGGCTTCCTCAAAAGCTAAAATGTTTTTAAAAATAAGAATTATCCTAGCTTATCTGAGAACTTAGATGAGAAAAAGGATTGTTATTGTGTGGGATGCTCAGTGTATGGCTGCTTCTCCCAGCGCATAATGGGAACACATTCTCTCATCTGACAGATGGGAGAAAGATGATAGCTGAAAGCAGCTTTCTTCTGGCTTCAGAGCTATTCTTAAAGTGTGCAGCTTGTTCCTTCCTGCATGGAGAGGTCTCAGCACAAAGCAAGTCTGGGAATCTTGTAGCAATGGTGTGCAGGCAGCCAGCCTCTTTCTTAGGTGCTTTGCAGAACCAGACAAGAAGTAGGATATGAGCAGGCTATAACCACATGCTCTCTGTGAGTAGTGTTATATGAGCAGTAATACTGTGCTTCCAAAAAGTGCTGGATCTATTACTCATATGTAACACTCTTTTGTGCAAGCACAGTAAGTCTGGCATTTAGGAAAGCAGAACTACTCTGCATGTGCACATTAACTATGCTGTGTATGTAACAGAGAAAGATCACTCCTATGCTTGCTGTTGTTATATCGCTATTGGTTTAGACATCCCAGAGTTTAGCAAGCTGATTTGAACCCTGATGTTTAATTCTCTCACATTCAGCATGGGTCAAAGATAAATCATTCCAGCTTCCATTCCTGAAGACAGTGTCCAAGCTAGAAGGTGCTATAAAGTGGTATCATAACGTTTATGACCCTTTCTGGCTATGAGTCCTTGGTTCTGGTCTGCTGGAAGTGAAGGTGGAAAACAGAATTCAAAGGAAGTGCTTTCTACCCTGCTGTTTTTCCTCCTTCTAATGCCTCTGGAAATTGCTTTCCTGGTTTGGAAGGAGGCCACTCACCTACTTGTTATACTTTTATAAGACCTTTAACTACAAGGACAGAAAAAAGTGTTAGAATCCAGCATAACACATTAATTTTTCAACTGTGAAACACAAATGTGTAGTCTACATTGTTTAAGTAATGCAGCACAATAGGAATGGATCAGTAAAACAAGGCAGTTAAATACAACCCTGCTGTAGTTTAGGGTGTTTACTTCAGACTATTCTATAATTCAGAGTGTTTACTTCAAACTAGCTTTAGACTGGTCCCATATACCAAATGCCCCCTCCATGCATGTTCTTCAAAACTGTCTGATGGAAGCAGCCTCAGAAACATTTTCCTTCTTAACTGAGTCTATCAGTGAGCCGCTGTAGACACGGTGTGCTGTCATTTATCTGTATCATGTAAGTAACAGTAGCACGTCACTGGTCCCGCCACCATTGCCCGTACAGTAGTGTTATTTTTCTTCCTGCTTCTTTTATACTTGTTTATTTGTGGTTGACTCCCTATTGCCTACTGCCTGTTCTGAGAATAGTCAGGAGACAAGGAAATACGCTGTATGAGAGGAAGTGCTGTTCTCGTTCTGTGGCAACTAGATTAGGATGACAACCTGAATGAGCTGACTTGGACTTTCTGCATATCCTTTTGTCTGAGAAAGAAGACACAGACAGTTGTTTTCTGGGAGTCTTTGCTGGTATGGCTGTTCTGCCTCAGGACTGCATCTTTTGTGTATTCATGAGCTCCACAGGGGCCACTGATGGGACCCATATTCCCATCTGCAACCTGTCAGCAGGTAGCTATAAACCACAAAGACTACCACTCAATTGTCCCACATCTTTACTCACTGAGGCAATTTATGAACATATTTGCAGGTCATCAGAAGGACTTCCAATACCCATATGGTCCATAATTCCAGTGCTGGATTCCGAGTGAACACTAGTATCTTCTCTATGGGCAGCAATAGTGTTAGCAGCATCTGGATACTGCCTGCCTACTGATAAATGCTATGCACCCTCTGCATCAGCAGGTCATGAGGCCATACACATCCAGAGATGGAGCAGGTACTCAGTTTAACTATGACTCTATCACATGCTGTGTGAAAGTGGACTATGGCTTTAGCCATCTGCCTGCAAGATAGCAGGCTGCATGACAGACTGGACACATACGTTTACAATGTTTCCCAAGCTTTAGGTCTGGGCTGTGTTCTGCACAGCCCCTGCAGGGGCACAGTTGTCTCACGGCCCTCTCTTCTTTTTCAGTCTGCTCAGAACATCGAGGATGGTGCTTGTGTCCAGGCTGCTGCACCTTCCCAGATAAAGGGAAGACCAACCAGGAGTGAGTGGAGTAAGACAAGGAAAATGCAATTGACACTGAATGTCTTTTGCAATGTTTCAGATGCAAAGGGAAGATTACAAAGAAATGGATCTCTGTCTCCTTGTGTCAACAAATTGCTATCCCCACTCCCACCTCCACACAAAAGGGGTGGAGATGTCTTTATGGCCTCTGAGGCTTACTTGCTTCACCCATTCACTCCTCAGTAGCACTGGGCTGATGGATGTATTTGTCCTGCCTTTGCCTGCCTACTGGTTTGTGGCTGTTAACTTCTGTCCCCAGTGCCATCTGAAAACTATGCAGGCCATTTGACTGTAAAGAAAATCCAGTTGGAGCTGCTAGAAAATGGTGAAGTGGGAAGGATGAAAGGCTAACAAGGCCTGTGTAAGTGACTGCTATGATTTGGGGAGGAAGGAGGAGTAACACTTGAAGACAGCTCGAGAGTCAGGGCTGACTAGGTCAGAGGGTACTTTTTCTATGTTCCCTCTCAGCAAGAAACCCTTCTCTATGTCCTCCTCCCACTTCTCCAGTGAGGTAAGAGCTTTTGTCCCATGCCCTCCCACTTTTCATCCATCAAGAGAAATGATTCATCTCCTCTGTGCCGATGCCTTTGGTTGAAACATGCTATTCAGGGAACAACTCTCCCCTTTCAGCCTTATGATAGGCTGTTAGTACATTGTGCCCCAGAGGGTCCCCAGCTAGACCTCTGCAGTCTGAGAAATGATCTCTGCCTGCACAGCATGCCAGCAGACAAGTTCTCTGTAGCTGTCTCACATGCAGAGGTTCAAAGGTCTCCAGAGAGGCACCAGCATGACCTCCCGAGGTGCCATGAACAGCCCATGGCTCAGAATTGCTGCTGCCCAGCCCCAAAGAACACACTTGCTAGGAAGACATCCAGCATTAAATAAAAGCTAAAAATTATAATGACTAATAACACAAACATTTTCCTGAGGTCTGGCACATCCCACTGTGGACCAACAATGACAGAAACTGGCCAGTGTGGCCTAATGGAACAGGCAGAAACAGCACTGGTAGTTGTGGAAGGAATAGAAGAGGTTCCAGCAGTCACCATAGTCTGTTGCAACTTGAACACCTAGAAAGGGTCTGCAGGAACGAGACACATAAGAATGCCCATCCACAGAAGCACTATTTCTTCCTCAGGACTGGCCCTGCCTTCTTCTTCATCTGTCTCTGGTTTCTTCTGCAGATGGCCCACCGGTCACTGAACAGAAGTACAGGCAGGCACATCTGGACTCCTCACAGCAGTCAGGAGTTTAGCAGCCTTCTGATACTGACACCAGGTTATCCTGCTGTCAGGAAGCTTTCAACTTTCTTGCAGCACAGGTTGATGAACAGCATCATTTCCTTGGGCCTTTAGAGGCTCTAGTTAGCACCTTGTGGGATCTTCTGGGAAGCTGAGGAGATTGATGGGTTTTCTGATCATCACAAAAAATAACAAGGAGGATAAAACGGTTATAGAAGCAACAAGTAATTCAGCAAACAGTTCTGAGCTAGGCAACAGAAAGTGAAGCAATTAAATCAGAAAAAACATAAAGGGAGGAAATTATACGAGTCATGAAGAGTTAAAGGCAGTTGACAGCAAATACAAAGGTATATCTCCACCATTTGGTCCATGTCTGCATGTGTGTGTTCTCCCATTGAAGGTGGTAAAATTGTCAGCCACTTGACGCAGCTCTTTGTGTCCCTATATGTGTTGAAATGCATTTGTTGCCTGACTGGTGCTGATCTTCTGGTTTACTTTCCTCCAAAAATAGAGCTGGATAGTGCATACCCAGACTATTCTGCAAAGCAAATGAATGCAAAGTAGATCACTTTTAAATCGTACTGTGGCACCAAATCATAGTACTGTTTGGCCAAAAAGATCACCGCTAGTTCCACCCCTAAGTGGGGTAAAAAACTAAAGGTGCAGTTAATAGCATGTTATCTAAAGTAAAACAGGCAGAGCTACTCAGGGTCCAGCAAAGCATGAAAGTTTGATGTTGGAGATGTCAGTCTGTGCTAATATCCAGTTTTTGAAAGTATGCCTGTAAAGCTGTAGCTCTATGCACTGAAGTATCAACAAATATCCGCAGGACTGCTTTTAGAAACTATACTTATAGAAACTCATGAGATGAAAGGCCATAGCTTGCACTTAGTCCACAAATTCCAGATATGGTTCTTCTTAAGATTACTTTCTATACAATTTGAATGTCCTGAACTGTTGCATACATCATCCTCAGTAATACCGAATGAGACCTGTTCTTCCCTTGTCCCAGACTTTGTGTCTGATGGAGAACCAGGAGGTCTTTTCAGTCTTCTCAGTGTGGGTCTGTTTAATTTTTCCAGAAAAAAAAAAAAGTGTGCATGCATGTATTTTGCTTTAAATTCAGAAGATAGATTCCAACTGCAAAAATCATAGAAAGAGTGCCTATTGCAATGCTGGCAATCTTAGGTAGAAAATTCCAAACTCAGCTCATGGTATTCTGGATTTACCATCAGGGCAGGATCCTGAATCTGTGAAATGAATGTGCCTATACTATCTTTTTGCAGTAAACTCCACAAGAAGAAGAAAGGCTTTTGAGTAGTGGAGAGAAAAGTCAAACATTATTGGAACAGAATCTTGAATAGTTAACTTTTTAAATAGGTGACAGGGTAGACAGCATAGGAAACCAAAAGGTTTATGTACAGCTCTTCCTCACCCAGTGTATATTTGCAGGCAGGTCCCTGTTTTCACTCAGTGACTTTCTCAGCAGCAGCAAATGCAAGGTCTTCTCCGGTCCTCAGGGAGCTGTGCACCTCCCCTCGTGACAGCTGCCTCTCTGCCCCTGATCCTGAGCTCAATTTCTGCACAGGCGCTGCAGGTAGTAGCTCCATGTGCTGCCCCCATGCCAGCCAGGCCCTGTTGTCTTCAGAAGTGTCACTCTCCTGAGCCTTTTCTTTCACCACTCCGGAGAAGGAATGATCTCCTTTTCCAACAACAGAAGTCCAACTGATTATGTTTGCAAAGTACAGAATATATAATGGACAGCTCACAAAGACAAGAAAAAAAAGAACTGATACCCCGCAGCTCTTACAATCATCCAGAATAACTCAGATTGGTAGTGGATAGTTTCATGCAAGTTCCCCAAAGTGCTGCTTAAATCTCTCAGATATACCAGCAGTTTAAAAGAAAGCATGTGCTTGCTAAAAAGGTTGTTCCTGCAAAGCAACACAAGCATAAATTCACTGTAATCACAGCCATCATTTAAAAAGCTGTGAAAGTCAAGTCATCTCTTTCTCCTTATACAGCAGATAAAAAGCTTGATTTCAATATACACTGTGTGGAGATCCACCAGATAGTGATATTACCTGTGGAGAAAATAGCATTAGTTCCCCATCTATCTGAGAAGATCAGAGAAAACCGGTAATAGTCCATATTACTGAATTCACCTTGATGCTTCTGTTGCATATGTGATTACTTTGAAGCTCTGTTCGTGTTTATTTGGCTACCTTTCAGAGACAAAAACTCAAGTGCATTCTATCCTAATATGAAATACTACATAGATATAGCAGTGTTGCACCTGTAAAAAGACTGGTGTACAGATGGTTTCCTGTAAAGGATTTTTCAACCCATTAGGATGCTACTTGACATTACTATTTTATTACGAGAAACAGTTCTTTCTGGCTTCTGCTTTCTGTTCATTTCAAACAGAAATACTAGTGATAGATCAATAGGAACATAGGAGATAAATCTCTTATGCTTTGTGTTTTCTTCTGTGCTTCATTTATATCGTATTTTCTTAAAGATTTATTTTTCTCTAAATCCTATAAGCTTCATTCCTAGCCTTTTCCATAGTCAGCATGCTAAACTCCTCTGCAATGAAGCATCTCAGACCAATATTGTTCTTTAAAGATAACAGCTGAATGAGCTAGTAGCAGTGCCTGTGGAAGAACAATGCTGCCCCTGTTTATGAGCAGTTAATACTTGAAAGGCTGTCATGACTTGAAGCTTAGAGATTTTATACTGCTCTGAGTCAAACAGTATGCACATAGCTCCTTAGATGTTTGACACCACTGGTGTATGTGTTGTAGCTGGTGCAAAATGATTAAAATATTGTACATGGAAATACAGTCAGTAGATAGGAGGGGTTTTTTCTTTAAAAAAAAATAATCAAATAGTAAATAGCATCAGCAAGGAAGCCTACAGGGTTTAAATGATCTGTGAGAGGAGTCTAAGATCATGGTGCAGTATAGAAAAAAAATACAAACAGTCCAAGAGCCATGACCTATTAATGAGGACTGGGATAAGATGCAACTAAACTGGAGCTCTACTAAAGTAAAGGGGCTGCACTTACAGACAGATATTTCAAAGTGGTTTTTTTTTTTATTTAAAAACTCCACAACATTTTGTATGAAAAGCAGGTACTATTAATACTGTCATGTCTAGATAACCAATATGTCAATAAATATTTGAAAACATTCAGCCAGCTATGAGTGACAGTTAATAAACTAGTTCATGTTATTAACAGACAGAACAAAACTTTTCATACAAGAGGATGGATTCTGAAAGTTTATTATTTTTCATATATTAGACACTTTTTAGAAAATCTGTTTTAGATAGAAGATTGATTCTTGCTTCATGACAAAACAAAATACTTGTTTTGTGCTGAAACTGCTGGCAAAGATGCTAGTGCTGAGATTAATTTTCTGTGACAGGAGCAGGAAGAGGGGGCTGCCCTGCCAGGGCAGGTGGGCTGGGAGCTGAGGGGGGACAGTGGGGCAGACAGCGAGCACCCGCACAAGGCGAGCAGGGCAGGGATGGTGACAGTGACCACCAACAGCCACATCCCAAGGCAAATCTACAGGGACAAGGATGGAACAAGGTCAGTTCAGGAGGGCGAGTCAGTGGGTGAGGATCAGCAAGGTGCACGGCTGGGCACAGACATACCTACGGCGTAGCCTGGGCGAGTGTCGAGGACATGGACCTAAGCTAACATGCAGCTCCTGCAGAAGGTGGAGTGGTCCTAACCAGGCTTCTCCCTGCTCATACATGGGTCTTACCCAAGGCTACACAGCTGCCTCATCCCTGACATGGCCTTGAACACAGACAGCCAGATCTCTGGGGCAGGGAGAGGGAAGAATGCTTGCAGAGCCTGCTGCTGCCCAACAATAGGACAGTGTATTTCCATGTAGGCTACTGAGTGACCAGAGGACAATTTTGTCTACTGGCACCAAATCCAAAGACTGAAATTGTCACATATACTTCAGTTGTTCTTGGTCTTTTGCTTATTGGAGTGTTCACCTCTGTTTGCTTGCCTGCAGCCCTTTGCAACACATCGTAGTAGAGTGATATCTATTTTAACAACCCTTCTGACAGAGATCTCCAGTGGGAATCAAGAATTGAGAAACTTGCCATGCTGTGTTTACTTTTCGTAGAGGCTGATGGGTTACCAGAACTGTGGACCAGACTTCATGAGATTGCTCAATCAGCAGGTCTAAAAAAAAAATCATGTTAAAATGAGGATTTATTAAACATAAAGATCAAATAGTAATAAACAAAAGACATAATTTACATAACATGCCCCCTTTAGATATGCTGCAAATTGTTTTGAAGGTGCTTCACTTTTCTTTGTTAGAGAAAGAAAACAAAAATACCTTACATGTTTCAAAAGTCATATGTTCCCTGTAGGCCCTGTACATCTTTATGTATTCTCTGTATTAGACTTTTCTTCTTCGGTTTATCGGGTCCTTTCTTTTCAAGTGTTGGTTGTTTAAGCATACCTCATTTCAAACCAGCTCTTGAAATAAGCTTCCCAGGAGTCAGAGCTGCCAGGGTCCTCCAACGTTTTTGCGGTGTGCTGGACAGACTACTGTCAATCTAAGATTTGAAGTAAGTCTGAGTGACAATGAAAGAAGAATTTGCCATGGTTTTGATATCGAAGAATTTAATTCTAAGTTAGGATGAAACTTTGAATTCAAATTGTATTTCCAATAAACTGTGAGAAATAAATTGGTTCAGGCAAGATACTGAGATCAGAATTCTCTGCTTTTTAAATTACTTTTTCACTCACTTCAAACTTAAGCTCAGAGCATTATGTTTCTGTCGCACTTCCCTTGTTTCCCATAAAGTAGGAATGTACATAAGCAGGCAGAAATGGGAGACTGGCTTTCACCATGCACAGTGTCACTGTTGCACAGCTGGGAGATCCTACGCAAAACTCAAGCTTTCTAAACCTCTGAATCTTCTTAACAGTTTACCAGTTCAGTGTATTATCAAGTTAGCATTACTTGCACTTCTATAGAAAGATGATATGTGTATAATACCATTGAATATTGAGGCTGTTGCACAATTTTTTCTACTTTGTTCTGCTTCTACTTCTGCCACTATTGCAAATTGCTTTAAAATTCATGAACACAGTATGGCATAACAAGCTGCACAGGTAGAGGCTTTATACAATTTTGCCTTTAATGGCTAGCTTGAAAATCTTCACTCGTGTCACTAAGAGGCAATTGTGAAAGAGAAATTGCAGCTCTTTACTTCTTAGTAGCTTAACAAAATTCAGAACAATAAGATGCCAGTGATGTTTCTTAGTTTGTTATGAAAACAAGATTTATGTGATTATGCTTTCTGTGCCTGTGTTGCTATATGAATGCAGGTGTTGCACTTCTGTGCACATCATGCTGTCAGTTCCATTGCAATAATATTTGGTTCGATTGTCCAATCTGAAGCAACTTTGCAGAAAGAGAGGAATCTAAAATATATTAAAATCCCAGGAGTTCCATGAAAAATATAACCAGGTAGAGGAAAGAGAACTTTTTAAGCCTCCACTGGGGGCGGAAAAGTATAGTGTGGCTTGAACCATTATAAAATAGAAGATAACCTACTAGGAGAAATAAATTAGGAGTAATATAAACAAGGGAAAATGTTTCATGTGCAGTTTGATACCCCAGTCTAATTTCTTCCTCTTCTATGAAATCTTAGGTGCAAATCTGACATTTTTGTGCAGTCAGGATATTAATAATGTCTCTTTCTCACTCTTTTGCCTTCCCTCACTTATGGATTCTCTGATGACTAATAAGAATTGAACTCGTGGTACAGTCTTAGTATACTCTGGTTTAAAAGGCAAGCAGACATAGGAAAAAGAACCATTGAAAACCAAGTTTTCTTAGTGCTTTTGCTCACAAAATTGTTCCATCTTGTACTAATCATTGAAAGACTGGTAATCAGAGAATAACTCTGACCCAAAGAAAATAATATAAATAACTGCTGTTCTGAAAGGTGTTTCATTAATATTATCAGTAATTGTTACTGATTCTTGTTTTTCAGATGAAGCAGATTGGTCACGATGGCTACAACCCCACCTCTGTAGCTGAATGGCTGGATTCCATTGAACTGGGTGACTATACCAAATCCTTTCTAATAAATGGCTATACATCGATGGACCTTGTGAAAAAAATCTGGGAGATTGAATTAATTAATGTAAGTTGATCAATTTATAGCAGTAGTTCCTCCTAAATACATTATAGTACTTGCCCTTCTATATCAAAGAGAAAGCTCAAAAGCAAATTGCACTACAAATACTGTCATCAAGTACTTGTTAAAGATTACAGCTTTCATACCTATACCTGGGTTTACTGTACCCTTTGCTTCCATTTGTTTGCCATTGTCTTTAGCATGCTATTCAATTAGCGTGATTGTGTCACCGCTTCAGGATGCTGAATGACATTTAAAAATATATTTTGGTAGTTTATAGCTACAAAAGCCTAAGTCTTTGCTTTTAAAGGGTCTAATAACTACTCCTTGTAAATGTGAAAATACTTACAGTTTACTTTTTCTACATGCTCTGGCTAAATTAAACATGAAATAAGGAAACATTAAATATAGATAACAAGTTATGCTAAAGGAACAAAATATTTTATTTAATTATCAGTTTTGCTTGAAATGTTATTTACATGAGTCAGTTAAATTCAATGTCCTCATATGGGCAACCATAAACTTTAATATAGCTTTATACTGGGAAACCATTCTCAGTGTATCCCAGGCTGGAGAAATGGAGAACGTACTGATGGTGCGAAGCCATGTTTCAACACAGTGACTGCTGTATTAGGCACAAGCAGGTATAGCCCAAGACCTGCATCTAAAGGGAAAAAAAAAAAAAAAAAAAAAAGGGGGTACTTCTTATTAACTGAAAAAAAAAACCATTCCATGTTAGTATTTCTTTTCTTGCTGTCACTTTACCATTAATGTTAACTAGCACTAAAATATAGAGTAAGAGTAAGGACCAAACTCTGCCTTACATGTTATTTCTTTTGCCTTCAATGTATGTTGTAGATGTATAACTGAAGTCAGGATATGGCTGATGCTATTACGGGTGTCTGCTGCTAAGCTATTTATGACTGTGAGTCTTTTTTCTGTAAGTGGCTGGAAGTTTAAGAAGGACTGGGGACCCTTTGCTCCAGAAGCTAATATAGATTAACAACTGGCATTCAGTTGAAAAAAGTGGAAGTGTCTGCTCACATTGTCTTCTGTAACTTAATTTTTAATCCCAAACATTTTGCCATAAAGAATTTGGAAACAAATTACCCTTTAGCTCCCCCCAGTGGATCATTAAAACCTCATTAAAGACTTGTGGTTTGATTCCAAACTTGCTTAAACTGAAGAAAAGGGAAGTACCTGCACTGAAGTTGACAGGAACGCACTTCTGTAAAATTACTATAAACCAGACCAGTATATATCTCTCTAACTTTACAGCTTAACATCATGTGCTCATTTAAGGCCTGTGCTTCTTGGCAAAATGCTCCCTTTTGCCATGAGTTGCAAGAAGCAGCTGTTAAACAAGTGTTTAAATATTTGTATGTAGATACCTATAGGGATAAATATTTCTCCCACATGATATATTATTGGATTATGTTGTTCAAGAGCATAGTAGATAAAACAGTTCTATCATTCTCAGAATTTCTGTTTTAGTCCAGTCAATATATATTTAATTCCCATCAATCAGTAGCAGACAGCTGTAATGAAATAATGTTCACTGAGAAAATCTGTAGCTTACAAAAATATTTACCATTATTTTTCTCTTTCAATTGAGGGGAATCTTTCAAAAATGGACAAGAAATTGGTTTGAAGCATTGTGCAGTCTGGCAGAACAAGATACTTATCTCTGACTAGCAGGCCTGCTGCCTGAAATCGATTTCAAAGGTCTCACTTCCCATTCAGACGATGGAAAACAAGAGCTTATTACAGAAAGTTTTTCATAAAGGAATGCATAAAGGTCAAAACCACTAACTCTGGAAAAAGACTCCTCACTTCAATAGGTCAGAATCCAGGCACTTGAAAAAGAAGTGAAAAACCAGGCTCGACGTCCTGAAAAGAATTCAGAGTACTCTTGGTTTGGTGGTTCTTGGTGCTTAAGTTGTAGATGGAGCAAGAAGTTTTATTTGCACTTACACCAAATACGCAACAAAGATGTATCAAGGGCTACAGATATGATAACTTTTTCATTTTAGACATCAGTTGTCATTTCTGCTTTGGTGCAAGGAATCCCTTAGTTCATATTTGGTGCTTCTTTCAGTTACGCCACTGGAAGATCATCCATGGTTTCTGGAGGGGTAGAAACAGATTTGAAGGTAGAGATAATATCTTCTATTAGGTAAACTGGCCTAGCTGAAAGGACAGGACAGAGTAGGGGACATTTCATTTTTCCCAAGCCCTTATTTATATCTTAAAAAATTGAAAGTCTTTATCTTCTTTCTACACTTTTTGTGATCATCAACTTACATGCCTGTGGATGAAGTTCATGAAGTTTCAGATTTTTTTTCCTAGATCTAAACCTGTAATAAAGTCATCCTTTATCATAAGGCATCTCAATATACTATTGTGAGTTTTACTCATCACATGCCTCTAAGCTTCCATGTGTGATGCTGACCAAGATACTTTTCTGCTACTTCGGGACATAAATCTACTCAATTCAGTTATTGAAGCAAGCAGTTCATTTTTTGAAAGACAGAAAAAATAAAGCATATTCTGAAAGTCTCCCTGCAGCTGAATCAAGCTAGCATCCCTAAATTCCCTTTATAAAGGATGGCAAAAGAGAAGATCATCCAGGCGATGATTCAGGGTGGTTAAATTATGGTTAATTATCTCTATTGCTTGTTTGTTTCTCCCTACTGTCATGCAGGGATGCTAAGAAGATTAGCTTTAGTATGAGTGTTGATCTGTCTGAGGGTAGATCCCTACAGAGGGGTCAGGGCAGGGTGGATTGATGGGCCAAGGCCAGCTGTATGAGTTTCAAAAAGAGTATGTGCTGGGTCCTGCACTTGGGTGACAAAAATGCCATGCAATGCTACAGGCTTGGAGAAGAGTGACTGGAAAGCTGCCCGGCGGAAAGGGACCTGGGGGTGTTGGTTGACGGGCAGCTGAATATGAGCCAGCAGTGTGCCCAGGTGGCCAAGGCCAACGGCATCCTGCCTTATATGGGGAATAGTGTGGCCAGCAGGACTAGGGAAGTGATTGTCCCTTTGTACTTAGCACTGGTGAGGCACCTCAAACTCTGTGTTCGGTTCTGGGCCCCTCAGTACAAGAAAGACATTAAGATGCTGGAGCGTGTCCAAAGAAGAGCAACAAAGCTGATGATGAGCGTAGAGAACAAGCACTTTGAGGAGCAGCTGAGGGAACTGGGCTTGTTTAGTCTGGAGAAAAGGAGGCTGATGGGAGACCTTGTCGCTCTGTACAACTACCTGGAAGGAGGCTGTAGCAAGGTGGGTGTCAGTCTCTTCCCAAGTAGCAAGAGATAGGACAA
>Ga0181612_181113_pt1 | contig 16466 bp, 15 predicted proteins | sample HoacroProtozoa21_FD_119630 | JGI IMG/M metagenome (GOLD analysis project Ga0181612, IMG submission 119630) | Hoatzin crop microbial communities from Cojedes, Venezuel. Combined Assembly of Gp0051906, Gp0051904, Gp0051908
ACTGGACAAGGTCCTCTGCAGCCTGCTCTGGGTGACCCTGCTTCGACAGGGGGTTGTACTGGGTGACCCACAGAGGTCCCTCCAACCCCGAACATTCTGTGATTCTGTGAATCACCAGTGACCATAACTGTCTGTTACTTCTTCTCGGCACTGGTCGTAAGGCAGGTTTTGTTGCGAGGTTTTTGTCTCTCTGACCTTGGCAAGACCACTTGTGCAGGTTCCTTCTCTTTTTCATTATGTGCATCACCTACCATAGCCAGGGAATTGTACCTGTTCTGTAAGGGCATGTTAGAGGCTACGGAGGGGTTTCTCTTATCTCTCTGTGCTGTGAGCTTCTTCTGCCCCTCCTTATCCCTTGTGATGCTGCCTTCCTCCTGGCACAAAGCTGATCCAGGACCTGCCTCCACGGTGGCCACGCTGAGCTGGCTCGCACACGTTATCAATAGTGGAGTACAGCTCCATTGACCCCTCTCCCTCCCGGACTCCGGAATACTCCTCAGCCTGCCCACCTCCTGTGGCAGCTCGGCCACCGAGCAGAGCAGTCCATTGGTCTGGTCACACCTGTTCTGAGGTGGGGCTCCGGCTGCACGGCTGCATTGGCTCTACCGGGTGCCAGAGGCTCAGGTGAAGACGGGCGGTCGCCATGCTGCCCCACGCCTGCCTGCTGGGAAGCACCCATGCTCGCAGGCCATGGCTTCCACCTGCTTAAATCTCCCGCGCTGCCAGGTGTGGGCCCTGCCCTTGCCGTTTGGTCCAGTCGGCGGGCCTGGGGTCGGCTGCTCGGGGACAGCCCCTGTTTAGACGAGCCCCTCCCTGTCCAGGCGCACCCCTCCTTGTGCGCCCCGGCGTTGCGGCTGGTGCTCCTCCCGCTGCCGCGGCATCTCTCGCCAACGGTTGTTACTGGAGAAGCAGAAGAGCAGAGTCACAGCTCCCAAGGAGCTGCCTGGGCGTCCTCCTCCACGGGGCTGTGCTGCCATGAGCTGCAGCCCTGTAGCTCTTCAGCTGGCAACAGGCCAGATCAGGAGGAGACAATAAGGTAAAAAAACCATCAGTGATTCTTCTCTTGAATCTTTTGATTCTACATATTTGACATGAGAGCATGCAGAAAGGGAATGCCTTGTTGACGCGACCAGAAATACCAAGGGTAACTTGAAAGCCAGAGCCATCCTCCCGGACACCCTTCAGGCACACCCAGGTCCAGGGCAGGGTTTACAGAGATGTGAAGCAGAAACACAAGCCAAGTTCCATGATACAGTGTAGGTATCCTGTAAACAGCCCCATAAACAATGCTACTGACCCTCACAATGTTATCAAAGTTCTCATGGCACTGCGCCTCGTGTTCCCATAAAGGTCTCGGAGTTCGCCAATTGCGTGAGAACCCGAGCCATCAGCTTTAAACATAAGCATGTTTCTAACCCTCAAGAACTCCTGAAGATCTAAAGCCAAGAAACAAACAACACAAAGCAATGTTTGGGACATCCTCCTCATTTCTTGAGGCTTTGTAATTTTCCAGTTCTTAAGGTCAGCATTTCTTGTCAGCTATGAAAGTCTTTTACACTTTCCTTACTGACCGGTTTAGATATTGTATTTTCAAATTTTTCCTACATTATTACTATTATGTCAACCTAAATGTAAGGCAAATGCAAGTCTTAAGGCACCTATACTTACACTAGAGTGGAAGTAAGAAATAGCAATGTTGGTGGTATTTAAAAAAAAAAAATGGTTAAATCCCCACATATTCTGCCTTTTCACCACAGCCCACTTTCCCAAAATCCTGTGCCTAGTTCTGTAACCTCCTTCTTTCCAAGACTCAAATTGACATGCTTCTCCACAGCATACCATACTGCTAGCTCCCACTCTGGGCATGTTGCTCTTTCTCTCTCAGGACAGCCAAGAGGACCTCGTGGGTAGAGGCCAAGTTTCTACACAGGTTTAAGGGCACAAAGCCCCATAAGCCCACACACTTCTTAGCACTGTTGGTTGCAGCTTGCTTTAAAAGCACCATGCCTGGGACTTGCACAAGCCTTGTGCAGGCCAAGTGGTACACCCTCCCCAATGCTGTCCAGCTCAGGTGAAGCTTTCAGCCATTGCTGGTGCCCAGACGCTCCTGTTCCTGCACCCTTTGGCTGGGGTGGGTGCTCAGCCAAGGCATCCAATACTGATGCAGAGCCTGGTCTTGGGAGAAGCTTGGAGAACAGCCAAAAGAGCGGACATATGTGGAGGGTGTGTTAATCATGGATACAGTGCAGGAGCATTAGTGGTCTGGACTACAACTTCTCTAATGCCCCACTTCCTCTGGTCTGGCATGAATGCTGCAGGAAGACCAAGTTCCTCATCTCTGCTTTCACTTCCTCCTTTTTATCATGAAACAGCGTTTATTTTAGCATCCCCCTGCACTGGGTCAGGGAGCCCATGTATACCTGTCCAAGACCCATTGCAGCACAGCCCTTCTTAGCCAGCTCCAACCACCAGAGAATACTGCCAGTCCTCAGAAAGGGCAAAAAAATGGTAAATCCATTTTTCTGGGGCATATCCTGAAAATGTATCTGGAAATATTGGGCAAGCTGCATTTTTCAGGAAAAAAGTTTTGATAAACTGTTTCTATTCCTGAGCCAAGTAGCATACACACACGTATTCACTCAGATTATATGAGTGAAATTGGAGAGTGTTAAAACCATGACGACTTAAAAACTGGTTAAATCCCCTCATCCTTAAACAGCTCTGGAATCTACCCAGCATGCACAAACAGAGATACAAACAGCTTCAGAGATACTAAGTCAACCTCAGCTACTGCATATAAACGTAGGAGAAACAGTTAAAGACAAGCCAAGGTCCTGATTTTTGAGATGCACACCCCTAGAACTTTACTACCATCTCAGAAATCACAAGAATAATTCATAAATTTAACACAGTATTCATGTTTACATGCCCATTAGTCAAGGCATTTGCCAACAACATCTAGCATGTCTAGTTTATAGACATGAACTTGAGACTGGATTTTTTCATGCAGGAATCTACGGTTTTACACATGATTAATCATCTCCCCTAAATAAAAAGGAGTCAGCTTGGCTTCATCAAGGGGAGCTCAACCCTTGATCAACCTGGTAACCTTCTGTGATGAAATGACTGGCATACTAGATGAGGGGAAAGCAGTGGATATTGTATTAATGGACTTCAGCATGGCCTTTGACATCGTCTCCCGTAACACCCTCACAGACAAGCTGTTGATAGAGGGCCTAGATGAGCAGACAGTGAGGTGGACTGAAAACTGGCTGAATAGCTGGACCCTGAGAGTGCTGATCAGCAGTGCAAGGTCTAGCTGGAGGCCAATAACTAGTGGTGTACCCTAGGGGTCCATATTGGGTCCAGTCATAGTTAACATCTTGATCAATGACCTGAATGATGGGGCAGAGTATACCCTCAGCAAGTTGGCTGATAACACAAGGCTGGGAGGAATGGCTGGTAGGCCAGAGGAGCATGCTGGTATCCAGCACGACCTCGACAGGCTGGAGAAAAAAGTTTAGCAAGGAGAAGTGCAAAGTCCTGCACCTGGTGAGGAAAAACCCCACGCGCCAGTGGGGACCACCCAGCTAGAAAGCAGTTTGGCAGAAAAGGACCTGAGGGTCCTGGTGGACACCAAGCCAAACACAAGCCAACAATCTGCCCTTGCAGGGAAGGCTAATGGCATCCTGGGCTGCATTAGGAGAAGTGTTGCCAGCGGGTCAAGGGAGGAGATCCTTCCCCTCTACTGGTGAGCCCACACCTGGAGTGCTGTGTCCAGCTGTGGACTGCTCAGTATGAGAGTGTTAAGGAGCTACTAGCAGGAGTCCAGTGAAAGGCCACAAAGATGATAAAGGGACTGGATCTCTTCTATGAGGAAAGGCTAAGAGAGCTGGGACTATTTAGGCTAGACAAGCAGCAGCTTAGGGATGATTTCTCCAGGTGTAGAAATATCTGAAGGGAAGGTGTAAAGAAGATGGAGCCAGGCTCTTTTCAATGGTGTCCAGAGACAGGACCAGAGGCAATGGGCACAAACTGAAGCACAGGAGGTTCCCTCTGAACATCAGGAAATACTTCTTTTACTGTGAGGGTGACTGAGCACTGGCACTGGCTGCCCAGGGAGATTGCTCAGTCTCCATCTTTGGAGCTATTCAAAAGCCATCTGAACATGGCCCTGGGCAACCTGGTCTCAGTGGCCCTGCTTGAGCAGGGGTGTTGGACCAGATGACCTCCAGAGGTACCTTCCAACCTCAGCAATTCTGGGATTCTGCGGGCCCTCAGTGTGAAGAAAGCCTAGATGCTGGATATCTCACATCAGCTGACTGTTACGAACATTCACCTTCAGTGTCTTCAAACATAAGTGTTTCAACTGGAGATCATAATCATCATTCCTTCAACGAACAGCTGTAGACATTTTCCAGAAAGAGTTCCAAAGACTTAAACAGATATTAACCCAAGCTCTTCAATACCAATTTCAAAAGACCCATTTAATGCCACCACAGGCACTAATAAAAGCACCTGCATTCCTAAAGCCCTCTCACTTCCTGGCACATCAAGATTCCACTTGGACAACCTAGCAGATGTTTCTAGAAGATGTTTCCCATGGATCTTTTTGTGCTTAAGAATGCAAATAAGTTTCCTGCTCAAGTAATTTCTACTTTATTAACGCTACCCTGACTAATATGCCATGAACCTCTTGTTCTAAGATTTCCAAAGGAACTGTAACCACTCCACACCTTTACACATCATACCATTTTCTGATTGCTTATGTAACTACACGTGAAAGAAAGCTGTCTGTTAGCTAAAGAGGATGCCCATTGTGACAACAATCCTGCTGTCACGGAGATCAGGATTAGGTTGATAGCAGAAGAACCTTTAATTCTCCCAACTACGGTGCAGACAGATGTTTGATTTCTGGCACTTACCGTTGCACCTACTGAATATAACATGTAACAGTATCTACCACAAGTACAGCTGGAATCTGCCCCCTTCTTGCTCCTCAGGCAACACAAAGGGAGAGTGTCTGTAAATAAGCAGAAAATTTCCTTTTGAAAAGGGAGGTTTCTGTTTCCATCTTTGCTCCAAATGTTCACTTAAATGAATATATCAATGATGAGAAAGTATTATACTGAGGAAGCATTAGTATGCTGTGCAGCATCAGCCTAGCCCAGCTACACTTTACGTTAGCTGTATCTTTAAAGCACACTAGGGCTAAAGCAGCTTTCACAATTAGCAAGCCCTAAATAGCTTTCTTGCACCACCCTTTCACTTCTGCATAATAAGTATGACAAAATCCCTTACGTTATGCAGCAGAATTGAGTGATAGTGCCATGGAAAACATTACTCTGAATTGCCCAACTTTCCCATTCTCAGAGTCTGACTCAGTAACTGTGTTACTGCTTAACTGTGTGCAACATTATTATGCATCACGTATGAACACTGCGGTCTCCAGTCTTCACCCACCCAGCTCCCGCACGTACAATACCGCAAGTAAAACCCGTGCTATGCAAGGTAAATACTAAGAATCCAGCTGTGGCTAGAGGTATGACAGAGCATCAAAATCTTGATTACCACTGGAAATATTAGTAGCGCAATTATCTCCTCCACAAAAACGTCCACTGGTATTTGCACATTCCTGAATTTAGTCCTGAACAAGGACGAACACTCTTCAAAAGGCAGATTTTTTCTGAAGTAAGAATTTAGAGGAGCTCGTACTCAGAGGAGAGCTAACAGGCACCTCAGCAAACATACGAAGCCAGATACTCGCACCCTTCCTTGGCAGAGGGCCAGTCACTGTAGTCATTATTCTGGGAGTACTCTCACTGATGGAACTGGTCCACAGCGTGTAAATTATGAGTCATGCTACAAAAACTTGGCTTCTGTAGTTGTTTCCCATCTAATTAAAATTCACTCAAACATCCCACAAACTGGCTTTTACCATAACAATATCAATATCTGTGTCTGCTGCCAAAAGTCTGTTCAGCACCACAAACTGGCTCCAGAGGTAGCACATACACATAACACTGAAAGAGAACACCAAAAATCATCTATTTTCTTGCCTCTCTCCTCAAGGGACCCAGTTACAGGCAGATAGAAATCAAGCTGATGCTTTTTTTTTTTTAAAAGAACCAACTGAAGCAGCAGTAGTACAGTGTAAAAGAAATACATATGCACAAAGTAAACTGTTTCCATATATTATAGGCTAGCCTAAAAGATTTATTGAACATGGCTTGCCTTCACCTTTTCCTCCCACAGGGTTTGTAAAAACCCTTCTGTTGCCTTCTATTTTTAATTGGATTTTGAAGCAATGTTTAGTTCATTTCTCTTTATTGGGTTTATTTCCACTTTAACTCTCTCTCGAGAACTTCTTCAATTGCTACTTCTATTTTTAAAACATATTCCAAAGACACCAGTGAAGACTTGGTGACCTGTGCTACTACCGGGCATACAGGAATAAGACAACGTACTACTGAGCTCGAAGGAGTCAACATGAAAGCCTCTTCTCTTGCAAAAAAGATTCCTTGAGTTTGTCTTTTTCTGCAACCTTGTGGATCAGGCTACAACCAAAGCCAGTGTCACTGTCAAATAAGATTGTCAGATGGCTACTAAAATGAACTTACACTTGAAAGTTTCTTCAGCATGCACTAACCACTAAGAAAAGAGATGACAATACTTAGTAATATTGTCTTGGCCTTTGAAGAACAAAAAAAAAAAAATCCAGTCATCATCATCAGAAATACACAAAAAGTAGAAACAACATTCCTATTGAGAATAAAAAACCCAATCTTTTCACCTGCAATATCATCAAAGTACAAAAGACTTAAAAGAAGGAAAAAACCCACCTTTAAATCCCAAATTAAAAGAAGTTTCTTTTACAAGGCCACGTGCTCACTGAGACAGTCCTGTCTTTAATTTAAAAATAGCAGATCACTGGTCTGTTTTCAATGTTCTGCACTATCAGAGATTTAACTAACAAAGCAATTAACATCCCAGTCCATGAAGACTTCCTGCCTAATGTTAGAAACAGAACAAAACAAAACCCACAAGAACTCTGAAGGCATGGGGACGTTGTGCATACCTGAACACAGAAAGCAACACCAGCTGGTAGTTACACCTTCTGTGCTGTGCCCACGACTACGCTCCCAGTCTTCACATGGGCAAGAGGTATCTGAAGGGTCAGCAAGCTGGCTGAAGCCACTGACATTCAGTCACATTTTGTTTCAAGTAACTTAGAAACTCACTAGGCTGAGGAGAGAGGAGAATTATCTGCTATGTCTTTTCTACTGAAAGGTATGGCTTAAGAGAGCTAGCTAAATCATTCAAAGGTGGGGGGAAGCTTTTCCTAATGCTGACATATCTTAAATTCTATGGGTTGCAGGCATGTGAACAGTGTTAATGACTCTGACATCTGAGACACAGGTTGATAGTACACCAGTGTATATACTGCCAGCACTGAAAGCTAACAAGAAGATACAAACTGGAGAGGAAAAGTAGTGACTTTTCTGCTAGACTGTAAATGCTCTTCTTCAGACCTTTAAAAATCCAGAGGCACAAAACTGACTCTTCTCTCACTAGTAAGTACCTCACTCTGGAGCATAAACATTTCTCATCATCTGTGATGTCCAAATTATGCTACTAACTGAAATCTAAATATTAGCCACTGCTGTATTTCATTAAAGGTTTTGGGCACAGTTGCCCTCACTTCTGACCCCTGGCTGTTCCCAGTCAAGTTAGCCTTGAAATGGTCACACAGAGTTGTAAGAGAAACTATGCCAGCATGCAAAAATATTTAGGTATTGTCACTTTACTAACAGAAACATTAAGACTTCACCTTTGCAAGGGCCATGTAAGAATGGCGGAAATACTTTTGCCAGGCTTTCAGAGATACTGTTCCATTTTCTATCACTGTCCATTAATCATTACAGACCAACAAAATCACAACCATATAAAATAAGAGCACAAAGTCTAGCGAAAAGACCACTAAAATTTACTGTGCAGTTTCACAGAAAATCAGGTTTAAGTATACAGAAGTTAAGCTTCAGTCTGTTTGGTTTCAGTGCAAAACCAGTAAGCTCCCCCATACATCTATCACAAAGCACTTTGTTGCACAATCTATTTGCAAACAAACTGACTCATTTTCTGTACCTGCGTGAACAGCCTGATGTCCTGTACCAGGACAGAGTCACAATCGACTTCAGTTTATAATTTCTCTGCAAAATAAACTTCAGGAAAACATCTCTCAAAAGGAGAAAGGTATTTCTTCTTTTGAATCCCTGTTTCTCAAGATAAAATGTGAAAATACTATCATACTATCAGCAATCACCGAGCTAGACACATAGCAAAGCTCTTATGTGAAGTGACAGACTCTGGATGCAAGATTTGCATTTTCCTCTTAATTCTCAAGCTGGAACAGGTTTAATAAATAGCAAAGCACAACTCTGTATCACATTCCTAGGGCTTCCCTTTCCCAGCTACAGGCTTTGGGCCTACATCCACTTCTGGGCATTTAGAAATCTCTGCTCTACATTCATACACAATCCTACACACAAGTTAAAAAAAAATAATTCAATGCTTCATGAGCAGTACCATGTAAGCAGCTGTGGATACAGAAGCAAAACAAATTCAGATCTGTCTGAAGAGACAGAGTGCTTTAAGATTCATTAGGGAAGCTACATGAAGACAATAGCAGCAGCACTTGCTTCCTGCTAGTTAAAAGGCTTTTTTAAGACTACAATCATAAAGGAGCATATTTTAGCAGAGTATTCTTCTAGACACTGATATTTTTAAACCTAGTTTCTTTATAGTCACTGAAAATACTGATGACAGGAAGGAAAATGACAGCTATGAAATTACGCAGTTAAGATCTCATGCTTACTTTTGTTAAAACTGCTTAACAAAGTCTGTTCCATTTTGCAAAATATACTAGTTTGTTATTTCTTCTCTATTAATAATAAGACAAGCTATTTCCTTTATTATTTAAAAAAAACCCAAATAAAACACAAGACGACCCACCCAAACCAAACCAATTCCTTCCTACGATAACAGCTGTTATCTGCGTTTCAGTAATGGGGAAAAACAAGACAGATTGAGTATTTTATCTGTAGTCTTCCAACAGGTAGAAGACAGCAACACAAGAACAACATTTGAACAACCTAGTAGTACCACAGAACACAACTAAAATTTACTTATCTTCTACTAAGATTTAAGTATTAGCAAAATTCCAGGTTGATGGTGTCACTGATACCTATAACAAATCTCCTCTGTTCACAAACAGCAAATTTAAGGTTCATGTCTCAAAAGAGGCAAGCTCAGCAACAAGCCTTTCTGCCTTGTTCATTGCTGTTACAATTAAACACTAACCCAAACTTTTCCTCTCCTCAGCTCTCCAGGGTTTAGCGTAATCCAGAATAGAAAAAAAAATCCCATAACTGTTTCAAGGCTTCAGTACTAGGTACAAAACAAAGGACAGAAGCCATTTTCTACCCAGGAACAAGAAAAAAGACTTTTGCTACATAGCGGCAATTACTCTCAACTGAGGCAGAATGAGCTATTTGCCTATAACATCTTTCCTCACTATAGTGGAACTTCACTGGGAAAAAAATTCTTGTCTATAGTCTCCTTTATTTTCTTTTTTTAGTATGGAATGCTACACTCTCAGAAAGTAATGGATACAGACATCTATTAATTTGTACTTCATAACAATTAAATACAGTAGAAAAAAGAAATAAAAGTCAAACAGGAGAGTATTGTCAAGGTTAAGTGTGTTTTAAAACATCACAGCGATACAGACATGAAGCAGCTAGAGATGTGGAATCTGCAAAGACAAAATGACTGAGCAAGGGTGAAGTGCAAACTCGAACATCAGAAGCAGGCAAAAAAGGCAAAAGCAAACTACAGACCTGTTAAGAACATGTGAACAAGTCTATGAAGTGCTTGACTGCAGTGCTAAAGCAGTAACCACTGAATGGCTTCCACTTCACCTATGTATCTCAAGCTAGAGCTGGAGCAGTCTTGAAAAGACAGTATTTTCAGGCATTACAGCTTCTGCTTCCACTGTGAAACTGGTTTTTCATTGTGTAAGCTTAAACACTCCCAACTGCCTGCAGGGAAAGAGATAACTGCAGTTATCTAGCACCAGTCTGACAAATTGTCACTAAACCCATCCCACGACTTTGGAGTTCACTGATAGCAAATTCCACACAAATCCACTTAGTTGGACTAAAAGAACAACATAACTCTCTTGTGACCATCTGGTACAGCAAGTTTTCCAGCTTTACTTAAAATTGGTTTTCCTGTTGTCCCAGCTAATGATGCTGAACAACCCTTCTGGAGTCAGGCTTCAGTGCTAACATGATACACGCCTAAGTATAACCAGTGAATGTGCTTCCTCCCCAGGTACTGCAGAGACTTGACTGAAACTAACTATGGATAATAAGATCCAGACTATTTCTTTAAACTTTAAAACCACTTTAGACAAACAGGTTTTGAGGTGCATTAAGAAGGAACTGCAGAAAGCTACAGAGACGATTATCACTCTCTCCTTAGATGTATGGTATGCAGTGAAATATCTCAACCTCTTCTACCTTTGAAAAGACCTGCAACAGCTTTTGATTCACTTCACTGGCAAATGTGAGAATATCTAAATCATAATTAATTTGAAGGGCAAAACCTGGGATTATATATGTATGTAAAAATGGGGGGGGGGGGGAAGGGGACGACACAGACTAACACATAAACATTTCCCTCCACCCTCACACCACTCTTTTTACAGCATAGTAGATGTACGTAGTAGCATACCATCTCACATAAAGAAAGGCCTGGCCATTATGAATTTAAGCAAGCAAGACTTTTCTCTCAAGGAAATTAATCTATAAAAACTCAAAAACTTCAAATAAAAAAAACAACTGCAAAGCTAAACAATTTCAGTGACACAGACTACTAAGACTGCCTACAGCACTAAGTGGTCCTTTAAAAAACACATTAATTCAAGGGTATTTTCAGCAACCCTGGTGTAAGTGCAATAACATTTCTTTTCTCATTGTTTTGCAATGAAATACGCCCTCTTCCCTAAGCAGCAACTTTTGGTACATATTTTAAAGAAGGTTGCACACCACTCTTACCACTGGAGTTTCCATACTAAAAGCATCTGATTGCAGTATTCATGTGTGAATTCTGCAATAAAATACAGGATTTCCCAACTCCAGTTATTCATAAGCCTGAATTCAGAAATGGCGCTCCTGAAAAGAGCTGTTTTACAGCTTCAGGTGTAGGCAAAAAGCGTTTTAAGAAGCTGCCACCCACTATGTGCAGTTTTAGCAACTCATCTTTTAAGATTAAGAGACATGTTTATTTTTATCCACTTAGTATCTTCAATGGATTATGAAAATTTGCAGCTTGGCTGCGAGTAGCGTATTACTTAAATATGCAATCGCTTTGTCAAAAAGCAAAACAAAAATGTGTTAATGAGGCCTGTGTTTTCAGCAGCTATATACCCATAGGAACATTTTAATACACTAAAAGACTGAAACAGAAGCACCGAAATACTTCAGTAGGACTTGTAAGCACTCGCAGCTTGAAGTGTCAAGCAAAGGAAACTAAAAGAGAATCAAGGGAAATCGATGGTCACAGCCCTTGCCAAGCATTCTGATATAGAAAACACGTACACTTCTGAGCTGCTAGGGCAGAGACCCAAGATCATTACAGCACGGGAGGCACCAATTTATCTGTGACACTTGAGTCTCATTTCAAAAATAACTGAACCTTCATACATTCTTGGGGTGATCATTTTACTCTAGAATACAGTATTTTAGGCAAGCTAGATATTTTGCAAATGATCTTTGAAACTCAACACCCACTACTTTTGGAATCACGAGAGATTTAAGAATATCACCAACTCCAGATAAAAATCTTACCAGTTTCAGCATCCTTACGTAGCGCTGTTTTCCATCATCTCGTATCACCCCTCTTGCTCCCTTTCTCCTGCTCCTTCTGTATTTTCATACCACAAAATGCTCTTAAAGTTTCTGCTCTGCTCTTGCCACAGATCTCCAAGTCAGCCTCAGAATCTTCATTCATACAAATAAGATTTTTTCCAATTAAGTGTATTATTACTTGATGTCTACCCATCCAGAATTCAGGATGAAGAAGCAGAGGAGGAAGGGAGGCTGCTCTTTTTCTTACTCTTTTGGGGGGTTCCCCCGTATTCTTTACCATACCCTCTTAACGGTTCCATAAAAGAACCATTCAGTGGCAGCTTCCCTTAGCTCCCTCAGGATTTCCTCTGTCATCTGAACACCATACACAGTTTAGTCCATGAGGTAGCTAAACACAGTATGAAAAGGTACGATGTACATTACAGTTAGTGGAGGTTCACAGAACAAGTGATGTGGCTTCATATGGGCACGCTGGCACACTATACGTTCATGGTAATACCTGGCAGTATATTTAAATGCTCACGTACACAGGGACTCAAACACAAATCGTTTCATTTATAAATGTTAGAGTAAATAGAACTTATCACTTCAGAAATTGCAACAGATCAACTTTTGGTCACAAGCATAGGCATTCAGAGGCAGTTCTTCTCAAGGCAGGGATCTATAAAGGATAGCATGTACTTATAAAAGTGCTCTATCTTCACATAAAGCTCATCCTGGTCAAGTGCCCCTTTATACACTCCTGTGTCTCTTGGCTCTCTTTCACAAATACTGCAAACACAACCTACAGATTTTCAAATTTGGCTACTGCTGACAAAAACGTGGAATCTCATCACTGGAGAAACAAAGTCACGGATTTATAAATCTATATATGGATTTCAGGGTCTAACTACATACTCAAAATTGAAAACTCTGATTAATAAACTCAAGAAATAAAGCATTCAAGCCAGACTCTATGTTCAGTATAACCAGGATAGCATTCCACTTGGTAGCATAACAACGCAGATATTATGGCACATTTTGTTATATTGCGTTGATCCTACTTTGAGAAAAGCTCTACAAAAATAACAGAACAAAAATTACTTATGTTGCCTTGGCTTCTATAGCCACATAGTTTTTGTACCAGAATTAACATTTTTCTGAAATGCAATCTCACCCCAGAATTCAAAAATCAAGTTGTATTATTACCAACAACAAAACTTCAGCAAACAAAACTGTGTCTTTATTTATATTTCTTCCAAACAACAGAAACAAACAACACTCCTGTGCAACTGACTCCTTATAATCTAAGGAATCCGGATGGTATTTTTACTGCTGATGCACATAAGAAAAAAACAGACAAAAAGTTTTGAATATAATTCCCTGCAGTAAAACCAGGAGTGAAAAGCATCAGAGAGGTATTATTGCCCCTTGAAATAGCAGTCTTGATTAACATGCCGTATTCCAAACTGATTATTATTAACCAAATTACTCTCACCAACTTCGAATGTGCTCAGAGTGACTTATGAACACCAAACCGCCCTTTGAACGATCTAATCGGTGAACCAGTAAGAATAGTAATACTCTTATTTTTTAAACACTGAAAGGTGACACAAGCTCCAGACAGACTCATGATTTTAAATGCAACCTCTTTCAAATCCCTACTTAGAGTACTCCATTTGAAAAATAACTAATCTACCTGCCTACAATTATGTTTCTCATCTTGCTGACCACATTATGTCACCAAAGAGTGATCTGAAGCACCTTCAGGCCGACGCACTGCACCGCTAGTCGACTCAATGTACGAAGCTTGGTGATGAGTGCTGATCAAACGTTACCACAACACTACATCACACGCCTCTGCCTCACTCCACGTGTGTGCCTTGCAGCTGCCTGACCCAGCCATACTTCGCTTCCTGAGAATTAACGCTGAATTAACGCTCCCAACATGTACAGAGCAAACGTCCTGCACCGCACCATGACCGACACACAACGCCTCACCCAGCTGCACTGACAAGGGAAAAGTGGAGGACGTGGTCACTCTTCTGGAGATGGTTTTACTCGCCTACTGCCAGCATCCCTGCAGCTGTGTTACACTTAAGCTTCAGCTGACAGCTGTTAACTTTGGCACATGACAGTTCTCCCTAACTTCACCAAGCTTCAGCTAACACAGTAGTTGAGAATGGTTCTTAAAAAAAAACAAAAACAAAAGCAGCACTCCCACAAAAAAGATTCAGTAAAGACCACAAACATGGAGAAGCAGATGAAAAAATAAAAAAAGCAGAGAACTGAGAAGTGCAAAGACCTAAAGGAGAAGGGATGGCCAACTGAAAGACTGCAGAAAAACCAGCTCCTGCCCCCAGCTTCAAGAAGGAAGAGCAATAGTTTTGAAGCAGGGCAACAGTTGCAAAGCAGCTCCACTGGTCCTTCACGGCTAGAGCAAAAGAGAGGACGTTCTCACGCTCTCCTGAGCGCCTTCCTTTTACTGTTCTTACACATAGCTATGTAATGCATGTAAAACCAGACAGATTTCAGAAATTTCGAAAGCCACGTTAAAGTACAGAGAGAGAAACATGATTTCAGGACTCCATCACATAGACAGTGTTACCCACAGATATTAGCCAAAGGTGTCGAGATCCCTACAGATCCTTGCTTCCGCTTCTGAGCATTCTGAAAAAAGTGAATTTAATTACGGGGGAAAAGCATTCATATGGATATTCAGGGATGTGTTTTGATATTAAAGGAGAAGCAACTGGCAAGATTTTGAGAAATCAGGCCTAAAATTAAAACCTATTATGTTTCGGATTCTATTTGATCTAGAAACATATTTCTAATTAAAAAAGCTATTGACTAAATACATTTCTAGTTTGGTATGATTGGTGAGGTCAGAAGACAGTCAACAACAAAAAAATCATGGCGCCTCTTAGAGATTAATGATCAGCTCTAAGCAATCAAATCCAACCAACAAATATTTATATTCTAATCAAAATGCACGACAGCACTCCTCCACCAGGATGTCAAATTACTTCAGTATTATGGGCCTGATTCCTCTCAGTAAATGCACAATAAACAAAATCTGTCATGCTGTGGTATCAAAACCAGCTAAATTCTCAAGTACTTGCATTCCTAGAATATCGCCCTCGCCAGGGATGCTGCAAAGGTGCGTCACGCTTCTGAGCTATCACGTAGTGTGTAAAACAGTGTTTCTCAAAGTTTTTTATTCATGTCACGACCTTCTATGCATCACTGCCTTTGCATAGCTGTTCTTCTTTGTTTCCATTCCCATTTCTCCTACTAAGGAGAAGATAGCTTGCAGCAATTACAACTGGTTTCATTTTCATACCCAAGAGGAACTCAGCTTTTCGCCAGCAAGGACAAGGAAAGGATCCATTCTCCTCAGCTCACCTTCTCCCAACAACCTTTGAATCCACTCATGACTGACCCTTAAATTCCACCACACCAGGTGTCAGAACACTTAATCTGAGACAGGTCACTGTCAGCAATGCGTCATCTTTCAGACTTATAGAATACCTCAGCTGTAAGCTGCCTCGCAAAATAGAGTATTATTTTAAACCAGAAACTTCCTGTGTCACACTTTCAACTAATAAGCATTGTCTCAAAAAAATAACACCACCAGCAAATTTATGACCAGGTGCGCCCTGAAGGTGTCAAGTCGAAGTACGAAACAAGCTTATTTAGCATGTAAATTGCTGATCACAACTTGCATGCTGTCACTTCACTAAAGTGAAATACAGTCTCTTTTAGACTTCACTTAAGAAATGAGAGGCAAAAACCCTTTTTGGATTGCCTTGGGAATGATACATCCTGAAATGCAAGTAATTCAACCACTAAATATTGGAAGTTCTCAGCTCCTCTTGAAAAGTCCCCTTACAAGAGGCAGTCTGACGTAAGTTATCTATTCTGATGACCTTCCTAACTAAATTGTGTATATTTCAGGTGAGGTATATAAAAAAAAAAGCACCAAACTATACAGACTTAAGAGCTTCACAAATGAAACAAATGAAAAGTGTGTGTGGCTGTATATACATGTATGCGTATATTGTTTCTCCAGCCCCACTGACAGGGATTTACCCTTCACATCTTTGATGAACACTCTGCTCGTTTACAAAGCCACTGCAGAAAAATGACACATTTCCTGGGAAGCACTGCAGCCTGGTACAGCACTGTAAGGATAACACCAAACGCAAAAAACTGGTGTTACCAAGGTCTACACATAGGAGACTTCGGTTCAACATAAGCTTGCACTTCAGAGGATATCACACAAGAAAAGGACTTCCTAGATTTCAGAGGGGTGAGAGACAGATTAAAGAGCCAACTGGCTAACCATCAGCTATAAACTATTAACAGTAACTCTTCTATTTATACCTAGAAGCATTAGTATAGAAATCATAGAAATCATAGAAAGTTTTGGGTCGGAAGGGACCCCTAGAGGTCATCTAGTCCAACCCCCCCGCAGCGAGCAGGGACACCGCTAACTAGATCAGGTTGCTCAGAGCCCTGTCCAACCTGGTCTTGAATGTTTCCAGGGATGGG
>Ga0181612_106137_pt1 | contig 16464 bp, 4 predicted proteins | sample HoacroProtozoa21_FD_119630 | JGI IMG/M metagenome (GOLD analysis project Ga0181612, IMG submission 119630) | Hoatzin crop microbial communities from Cojedes, Venezuel. Combined Assembly of Gp0051906, Gp0051904, Gp0051908
CAGACCCGGAACACATCATATCCTCGTCCCTCTGTCCAGCGCCTCCAAATAAGTGATCGCTGGCACATCATCGCCGCATCTTTCTGGTAGGACAGTTTCTCTGAAATGCACCAAAAAACCCCGAACCCAAACCAAAAACTTTAAAATGCATAGTGCAACATGAAAAAGAAATCGTGAGCCATATCCACTTTTCTCAGTATTATTTAGCCCTCTTTGAAGTGACTAGGCTGTCCTGGACTATCCTTATTTTGTGTGATCTGCCCACGGCCCTTAGCTTTGCATTTATGGAGCAGGCTTCATCACTCTTTCTCCCAGGGGTCCAGGTAGGGGTTGTGCCAAAGCTAGTGTGACTCCTCTCCTCTAGGCTTAGGTTAAGAACAGCAGCTCATGGCATGACAGAACCGTTCCTGCATCTGTTTGGTCCGATACGCTGTCTCCAAAACTGGTTGGTAACAGACATTTCACAGCAAGATGCAAACATATTTGGAGATATGCACAGATTTTTCTTTCCCAAGAGACTATTCCCTCACAAGCTTTTAAAGTGGAGAGTGGTTAGAGAAATCCTTGAGAATGTCAGGGCTGCTAACAGTTGTTATTTTCTAAAAAAGAGTTTTGTTTAATGGGAAACGTTTCATTCAACCTGAGTGGAATGGAATGGAAACTTTGAAATTTCCTTCCACCCAAGCCACAAGCTGTGTTTGCTCTGCTCTTCTCTGCTGTGGCTCACATAGCCTAGTCTCAGGAAGTGACCCCTAAATAGCATCAGCGGCAAAAGGAGAAAAACTTGTTCAGTCTGTGAGTGTGAACTTCAAATTTCATTTGGTATAATTCATGTCAGACAGTCTCTTCTAGAAAAAAAGTGGATTCAATGCAGAACCCTATTTAATACCATTGTGAAAACTGCATCACTTGTTCAGCTTAGAAGTTAGGATTCCATCAGTCTTGTCAGTCCCGTTGAACATGTGTAATACTCTTTCTTATACTTTGTATTATTTTTGTGTATTAGATTATAGTTAGAAGGGTTCATCAGCAACAGATATTGAAAATGTATATGGAGGATCCCAAATTCACCCAGCTTCGGTGGTGGTTTTACTCAGTTCCACCCAAAACTACCAACGGCAGCTTACAATATCAGTTAGCCACAGCAACTCTTGGTTTCGTGCCAGGCCATGTGCATGTTCAGAAAGTAGCATGCCTTCTAGTGTGCCTTCATCGTCTTCTTCCCCACCTTCTGCTGCATTTCCTTCCCCCTGAAGCTTAAAACCCAGCTCCCTTGCTGCTTCATATGGACAATTCCTCATCCCACACAGGGAACCCTTGCTTGCATCCATAAGACTTGAGGACTGGTGGTGATGATTGTCATGAGGTGCCCTGCCCAGCAGTGCACTTTTCTGTCTGTGCTCAGTCTGTTTGCAACCAGCCTGACTGAAACTGACCTCCACCACCTGGAGAGGATGAAGAAGTTGAGTCCAAACTGACTCTATGTACAGGTAGCCACAGCAGCCTCATCTAGGGAAGCAGACACCTTTTTTTGGGGCAGGAGGGGAGAGATGTTTATGTCTGTGTGGTTTTAAATACCATCAGCAATAGCAGCAGGTGCTCTATGAAGCTTCCAGCACCCTTGAGAAACCTGTCTATTATTGTAACTGCACCCTCTAACCCGTCAAGACTCCAAAACTTTTCTTCGGTTATTAAAATGTAAAACTGTCAGTTTACACTTGAGTAAAATATGGAGAAAAACACTTCTCCAAAACACACATTAATAATCTGTGGCCATTTTCCTGAAAATTCAGGCTGTTCCAGTGCCTGTCGTTCTACTGTCACAAAAAAACACTGAAGAGAACCATGGGATCCTGAGAGGTAACCCAGCACATCACCTGTCACAAGGCAGGATTTGCGATGTCACTCACGTACCTGACCCATATCATCTAACCTGTTCTTGAAGACTTCTGTTGTTAGCAACTCCACCACCTATCATCTCCACTGATCTGATCCTGCCATGATTCACTGTCTTTACCTTCTGCATGTGCTGTTCTGAACTCCAAGATTATCTCCGTAGCAGGGTCCTAGAGTCACAGGAGTTGCCTAAGAGTTGATCCAGGGCAATTTCCCAACTTGTTCTGTGCTCTCCCAAATCAGTCCTTATCTCTATTTCAGAAATAGCCTTACAGCTGTGACTACAGTGAGGAAGACCCCTCTCATAGCTGTTCTGATCAGATTTCCCTCCTAATACACTCTTATTCTCTAGCCCTCTGATGTACACAAGTAATAGGCAGATGCATATAGTAAATAGGTATATAGGATATATATAACATAATTGAGCCAGGTGGTACATTTCATTTGCAATGACAGATTTTATTATAACACAAAATGTGCTTACAGTATGGAGAATTTAAACATTCCTATCTAGTACTTCACTAATTCCTTTATCTTTCTTGAATGTAGCATCAACAGCACTTCGTAATTCTTAACAAGCTACCTAGATTATGCCTTGAAATTTCTTTCTCTTTCTCATAGAATCTAATGATATTTAAATAATGAATAAAGTTTATATCAAATAGTATGGTTTCTTTTATATGAATTAAAGGAATGGTTTAGCTCTGTGAACCCAGAAGCATGTTCAGTAAATCCTATTTTGTGGCAGCTGGTGATGACAGTAAAATTTCTTTTATGAAAACTACTGGAGGAGCAAAAATATGAACAATACAAATAATAATTCATTCAAGCATTTCAGATTTCAGAGTGCTAATTAGTTTCTATGGCAAAGAGTTGCTGAAAGGCTGCATTTCATGCTGAAGAAAGTAGCTAGAAACTTGAAACATGTACATTTGTTAAAACATATTACCATATAAAGTCCTTTTTACATTAAGAGTACATCATGTTGTGTGTGGGTGTCCAGAATTATCTCCTGACTTAATTCTGTCCTTGTTATCGCTGAGGATAGAGAAGCACTAGAAGAGATTGCCTGAGAAACCTGTAGCATTTCCACCGCTGGATTTCTTTAGGACCAAGTTACAAAAATCTATGGATTCTTAACTCAAGGTGGAAGGATAGATGAGGTAACTTTTTCAGGTCCAGTCTAACTAGTTTTTTAGTATATAATTTTAAGGCAAATCTGCTTGATTTACAGCAAGTAGACCTTTCTGATTCCTATACAATAACTTTTAACAGAATACTCAATATTGTGGAAAGGTCATGTGTTTTTTTACAGGCTTCTGTTTCAGGAATAAGCATGGCTGATGCTTCATTCTTGATTTGCGTAACATTTTAAACTCTGTTTTAGTCCTATGCAATGTATTTAATAGTATTAACTATTTTTTTTCAAAAAAGAAATTGGTTAAAACAATTAATGATTCTTCAAGAAATTTTTAAGTACTACTGATACGTAGATCTGTTTTCATGCAGACATCAATATTCTTCAGTATTTTCATTGATGGCTCAAGCAAAGACATCAGACATCCCCATTCTTTGCTTAATGTTAATGTGCACAGAACACTAATACTTTGGAGAAGTGTTCTTACAGCTAAAATCTGAATATCTTCTATGCTTCTACTTGTCATCATCCATACATACTTCAGTTATAATGTCTTCCTCTTTGAAATATAAGCTACTTGCTATTGTAGTGGAGGTATAATCATGTATTACATTTTTAGCATTACTGCATTGCAAATATCAGCATTTCAGATATCTCAGCTGTATAATGAAACAGCTTTTCTATAGGCAGCAAAATTAAAGATGGTGCAGTGAACTGCATTTTTGTGTAGTTACTCAACTGTATAGGACTGAAGGTTTGGGTTGGTGGTGCTTAAATTTCCCTTGATGTTCAGAGACAAAAAAAGCACGTCAAAATCCATATTCAGATTCAATTCCCCTTTTGTTTTTGTGACTAATATGCAATGATGACTTAGTATTTGTAATCACCTTGCAGAACAACCACAGGATCAATAATGTGGAGACAGTTGCAATAAGCTTGGCTGAATCTCTCAGCAGTTTCTTTGTGTGTGTGATAGGAAAAGAATATATTTTTCTTCAGCAGAAATGCTACACCAATTCCTTAGAAAGCATTGGAACTAAGTCCCAAAGAAGCCATATTCTCTGTTTTACGTTCTTTTGTGAAATAGTGTATTTATCCAGTGCAGAGGTCCCCAGGTGAAGTTGCAGGGTAACAGCAAAGAAGGATGTTTAATTAGGGGCACACACTGTTGTGGTTATTGCATTTCAGACTTCTCTGATCCAGGCACAATTTTCTACAGTAGTAAAATATAAAATACATTAACATTTCAAGCAGAGTGATCATGCATATAGAGACCAACCTGAAAGAAGACATTGTCTGTTGTCATAATCTCATCCCTACTTTTATGACATGGGATTTTACAAATGTCCCATCAATGCTCGTTACAAATATGCAAATTTTCTGCTAATTCAAAATGACTATCAGCTAGTATGCCTTTCAGGAAGGCTAAAATCTCACTGCTTTAAATCAAAATGGCTATCACATTAATAGAGGCTGTATGTGTGAAATTTGATAATGATGAGCTGCACTACTTCCCATATTTTTTCAGTGAGGCTCAAGACAGCCCATAGGAAATACAGTCATCCTGTGTTTTTTATAATTGGGATGAACAGAAGAAATAAGGAAATAGAAATGAGGATTAGAGAACCCTGGGAAACTAACAGAAGAGAAAGTGAGAAGAGAAAGTAGATACAGAAGAAGGATTGGGAAGAAGTGATTAACGGGTTGGGAACTGGCGGAGAGAGAAACAGCTGGTCCAGTAAAAGAATTGAGAGAAAAAGTTGAGAGTCCAGACAAGGTCGAAGAAAATGCTTCAGTGGGGGACCATGACTAGCTTAGGCCTCCTGAAAAAGCTGAGCTATGAAATACATACAGTTGTGTCTGCCTTTTGCCTTGATTTATCCTTCCTGTGAGAACAAAACTATTCTCTCTCTTGCTGAAATGTGCCTGAGCCTGTGTTCAACCCCTAAGTTCACTTCACTGTTCAGATACAATTATGTTCTGGAGTCTGAATGAAGAATCTTTCTAGAACGTAAAGCATGGTTCAGCTAGGAGACTGCTGTTTACTCAGAAGTTTCTTTTTGGTCAAGTGAAAGAAAGTAAAGAAAATTTCTGGCCATGTTTCCATCCTTGCAGTTTAATGATCTATAAATTACAGACACAATTAAAAAATAAGTGGATAAAGGATTAGAAGTCCAGAAAGCACTCCTCTTAATGATTACACCAAACTTCCATCTCCTTTCTTCATAAGGACAACAAAGCATCTTTTCATTCAGACTGAACCTAGGCCTAATGGTTTAAGTATTTCCAGGTAAGACTGTTGGGAGTTAATCAAGAAAAACTTCACTATTGTCCAGCCCCGCTGAGACTTTCCCTATGGTCATGGAAAATTACGAAGAGTTTAAAAGGACTGTGAATACCTTCTTATGATGTTAATTGAGATGTCCACATTGCAGAAAGGTGATGAAGAAAGATCATGGCTATATGTTAGCATTGGGTTAGTCCTGATTTTTTGTGCTTGCTCAAGCCTACAGTGAAAACTTTGTCCAAAGTGGCTTCTCTTAGGGGTTAGGATTAGGGTCTAGGTTTGGGGTGAGAGATCAGGGCTGGGGTTAGGGTTTGGAGTTAGAGTTAGGGATTAGAGTGTTTAGGATTAGGGTTATGGTCATTAACGGTTGGGATGTTAGGTGTTAGGGACTGGGTCTTACAGGTTAGTTTTAGGGTTAGGTTTGAGGTTAGGGGTTACAGTTAGGGTTATGTTTAACTCAGCTGCATGGATTCTGTTCTGGTTTTAGGTGGCCTCAGATCAATGATCGCAGTAGAGTCCCTTACTACATGGGACATCAGGAAGACTCCAAACCGTCTGCCCATATCAGCCCTATGGTGTTTCCAATAGGCCTCCCAAGACAGAATGTGAGATCAGACTTAGTTAGATTATCTCTGTTCTTGCATACTCATGCAACATGGCACTGAAAGTCCAGGCTGGTTTTAGAACAAACTCAAGCTTTCTCTTCTGTTCTTCTGTGCTTTAGGCAAGCTTCTAAAGCAGAATCGCAGCAAGGTGAATTTAGGTTTCCACACAGCCCAGACCCATGCACAAAATACAGCACAAAGGTACTTATTCAGAAGCAATGTTGATTGGGTCTGCCTGAAATTTTAAGTCCTGCTCTCTGCTAAGAGGCAGTAGAGAAATGCAAGACAGGGAACAACATGATTGATGGGAGTTAAGACATGTTGTCAGCACACTTGCTACCAGGCTACACTTCAGTTGTTACTGCAGAAATGAAGTTTAAGGAAGTATCTGAAAGACATAATACTACTTGCTTTACAACTATTAATGTGGAGCTTGCATGTTGATTTATTTTTTCTCTAAGTGAGCAATCATGGTTAGAAAACCAAGGGATATACAGCATTAAATGACTTTTTCCTATGTTTGAAAGTCTATGCTTTAGTTTAATTTATTTATAACACTTCATAACTCATTACTGCCTGCAGAGTAATATATTTCCTAAATACAGTGTAAGGAAAATACAATATGAGAGATTAATGCATGGATTTTGCATGTCTGAGAACTGGAAAAGGATTTTCTGAGAAGCTGTATGGTAGATTTGTGAGGTTCTGCTATATTTTAATAACTGTGAATGGCCTCCCAGTGAGAACTAACATTTTGCTAATAGTTCTCAGCAGGAGACCCACCTAGGCTATAGGTTTGGAGGCGGGGAAGGAAACTTTTGGTCTGAATTCAAACCACAGCAGGAGAAATTCACAGTTTGGGAACTAATTCCCACTTTTATTATTGCTATTTTTAATTTTGTTTAATTTAATGGTGGTTAAACTGTATATAGATAGATACTGCGAAATTGCCTGACTTTTATTGCTTTGTTTTAGATAAAGACACACAAAAGAGCTTCCCATATGCCTTTGGCTGTCTTTTCTTATCTCTTTGATGGTAACACTTTGAGGCATTTGCTGAGATCAAGACTACAGCTTGTTGTGATTTTTTTTCCTTTTTTTTTTTTCTAATTTAAAAACTGTAATTCAATGACACTTTTATGGCATATTTATAAGTTTCAACAAAAGGAAATGTTCTTCATGTCCAAAACTGAATTTCTGGTCAGTGGGAGAGGTCAGACCTACCAGTGATTTAGTCTGTTCTTCACCCACCTACATATAAAAGATTTGGACTCAAATCCCTGTCAGCGAAGATTTTTTTCTGTCTTCTTCAGCAGCTTATAGACCTTGTATGGGCAGATGAGCAGCCAAGCCCTTTTTGTTCACAGCTAAGCTACCTCAACATGATCTCATATTTCCTGCAGACAAAAGCATGCATGCAAACTGTTACTGTATAACAACCAACAGATGCTCCAAGTTCACAGTATACCCTCTACTGTGGTAACTTGTTTGTGAAAGTGTATTCTGAGCCTGTGTTGCTTGATCAAGTTCATTTTAATGACAGCTTTCAATGCCAGTTTTACAGTATGAGTGAGAGAAGGAGGCTTACACCATTGGCTAGTGCTTAAGATAGGACAAAACCCCTATCTACCACATTCAAGGTAAGATCTTTAAGCAACAGCCTCTTCAGGGCAAGTCATTCTCTAAAATGCAATCATATCCTCCCCCACGCCTCCCCCCCATACTTCTTTGCAAACTAGGATTTGATATTACAGTCACAGATGATCAAGGTCCTAGGTATTGAAGTTCCCACCGGAAAGCCCATATCAGAAGTTACAGTCTATACAGAAGGCCCTGGCACCAACCAGGGTAAGAATAATGCACAAGGAAATAGGATTTGCCGTATGTCACCCGGGTCAGTGGGCAGACATGTGAAGCAGATCTAAGGTTGAGTTTCTGACTCTGCTGAAGTAGATGCTAAAATTTTGGTTGACTTCAGCAGTGTTAGGATATCACTTCAGCTCTCCTACCTTCCAGTCCTATGCTCAAAGTAAGAAGCCACTAAATATCAAGCCACTACATATCAAGAAAGATATTCCCTGCTTAATGTGTTTCATTAAACATTATCTCTTAGGCTAAAAATTTTAAAAAATTACAAAAAGTGCAAATGTATCCCATAGAAATTGCATTAATAAGCTAATCCTATTACTTGTAGTCTGCCCAAAGACAGTATAGAGAGAAATATTTTTTTTCCATATTTTGATGACTCAGGAAAAGCATACAAAAATTTAACCAGTTGCAGTTACAGAAGTCCTTTAGAAGCTTTTCAATGTTAAGGTTTTTTCGTCTGAGGATCTTTAAGCACTGTATCAATTTCAGAGACTTTTTCTTTTGACTTTTAAAAATATGATTAGCATTAAATGAAAGGCAGAGAAATTTTTATTTTTGCTTAGAATACTTTATGCTTTAGTGCTCTTTAAGGGAAATTACGTCACAAAATCAAACATAGCTATTTTTGATGGAAGCAAATAACACAATAACTATTTTTATTGTTCAGAGAAATGCTGTGGAAAGTAAATTTGATTTACCAAGCTTATCACAGACTGAATGTAACATTAGAGTGAAAGGGATGTTTGGTTTGGAAATCACTGGTCCAGCCCTGACTGAAATAATGTGTATGTATATGCACACAAATAAAGTGCTATAAGTCACAAGATGTAAATGTTCTCTAATTACAGAGGAAGGGAGAAATCTGAGTCTGAAGTGCTTGAACAGGAAATCACCACCTAACTGGGCAGATTTTTGAGAACTTATTTTTCTGTGTCTATTTTGGCTGACTGGAGAGTGGGAAAATCTGTCTTCATCCTAGACTAGACAGAAGTATATGATTAATACAGATTTGTGCCCAGAAAAAGGTAATTTGGAATAATTTTGTTCAGCTGCTGCAAAGTCCTGTAGTCTGGTGATGTGCTCTCAGTAGAGAATTTCCACAGGGCAAAGCACAGACGTGCCACATGTAGGTCTGTGCTTCCTCTCCATGTCTTTGCCTCAAAATAAAAACATGCCAAGCAGAGGGAAGAGAGACAGAAGAGAGCTGTAGTGTACTATGTTAATCTTCCCCTGGCAGTGAATGGAAATTCCTTTAGAGCCAGGTCCTACCAGCCCAAGCTTTGGTACAGAGCACAGAAATATTCTGTGTTCTCAGGATGAGGAAGGGCTTAGAAAGCCCTTTTGGCAATAAAAATATAGTACTTGTGATGAGTTCCAGGTGGTATTTGCTTCCCAAGAATCAGTGACTTGCAGATTTTAGAGTATAATGTAGGAGTATCTCTCAGTATGAGTGTATTAACACTCGTCTTTCATAAGCATCTGTGCTTTTTTAGCCTGTTTTGACCACACCATTGCAAATGGGCTTTAGCAGCACCTTTCTCAGAATCTTGTCTGGAGAACTTAATGCTGGATGTGTCACATCTAGGACTCCTCTTAGTATTTCTGTCAGCATCTCGGATTATCAAGATTTGAGCTGTACATCTTGCAAAGCAGTGTTCTTAGGGCAAAGATTTTAGAATTCAGGCTCATGATTTTCAAGAAAAATGTGCTTTTTTGCAAGAAACTTTGTACTGCTACAGTCTGGGGAAGCCAGCAAGTTGGTGATGAATGAGCTCAGGCTTGCTGCAAAAATCAGTGTTCTTGCTAGCTTAACTTTTATCCCAGCTGTGCTATTCTGTTGTTTTCCTCTGTGAAATTCTTTCTACAGGGCAACCCAAAAATCAATCTGAGGAACTAGACTCTCTCCAGAAGAAATGTTGGGTGTTCACAGGCTTGTTTCTCCACTGACAGATGCTACACTACACAAATGGTCCTCTTCTGTCCTCAATAGATACATCTTTTCTGTCAGGCTACCAGTTCTTTGGATTTGTGTGCAGAATGTTTTTTCCTTTGTCCTGACTCCACAAATCTAGGCAATTACCCACTGCACTGCTCATTTGATTTGCTTTGTCTCATGTACTCCAGAAGAAGTTTTTCTGATTAATTGAATTGTGTGTTATTTGCTCAGTTTCATCTTTAGATTTTTGCCTTACTGATGGCTTCCTAAATGCTGGGAAATGTCTTCGAACTCCTGCAAAAGGTTTGAACCTTTACCACTCAATTGAAAGTAGCATTTTCATAAGGTGAGGCTTTTATAACCATGCTGAATAATACTACTTAACAATAAAGTCCTGTGTTAGGATATAGCTCACTCTTATTCCGTTAGAGAGATAAAAGTAGAAGTGAAAATACAACATTGCAGCTTGCTCTGCAGTGGTCCTTCTCGTTACCCACACTGTGCATGCTGTGAGGGTGCTGACCAGATGATGCAAACTCTGCTGCATTTCTTGCACCTTGTTTAACATGTGCCAAGTAATGCCCTGGCTTGCTGGCTGTCACAGCCTGTAGATCTTCCTCTCCTTGACTCTGATATTTACATTTCCAGAATAGAATTTTATTGTTTAAGCCAATTTGAACTTGCAATCATTGTATCAAAGCACTGTTCACTCATATTTCCAAGTTTCTTCTTGGTCCAGTAAGTTATAGTGGGTTTCATCTTTCTGTCTGTTTTAATAGATTGTTCCATATTCCAGCTACTGCCGTCTCTCTCAAGAAGGACACATTTTAAAGAATTAAGACTGCAAGACTTACTCCTTTGTTGTTTCAGTCATTTTTTACTTTTCAGGTGAAAACTGTTAGTCTGGTATGTTCCCTTTTCATTTTAAGTAAAGCGGACCTTCAATTTCTGTCTCAGGTCTCAAGTAAACATTAACTGAAACCACCACTTCAGCCAGTCTCTTACAGTTACATTTTTAGCTCTGCTGGAACACTTGCCTGCCCCCTGCTTCCAGTCACTGTATTTCTTACGTGTCCGGTGGGAACGCTTTTCTGTGGACAGTCAGTCCAAGGCTGCTCTACCCTTTCTCATGCAGTGAAAGAAGTCTACCTGTCTCTCTGTAACTTGTCTTGTGTGTTCATGACGTTCTTCCTTAGAGTTTCTGTATCTGAGAAGTGAAACAATTTAAAACCAGAGTTCCTGATTGAAGCTGTATGTACCTTTATGCAGTTGGTCTTTTCATCAGTTTAAATGAGGTTGAAATGGGAGGGGAGGTCTCACAGCAGGAGCCAAAGTGAATATCTGAGCTTTTTCTGCCTTCTTCTAGAAAGAATTTGAAGGTAGAAAAGAAAATTCAGCTTCCTTGATCTTTTAAACTTGCTTCAGTTCCCAGTGATATCCTTCAGTACCCAAACAAGGCAACCTTTTGGATGCCTGTCCCACCAAGTTTCTGGATCATGCAGCTAAGGAGATCTGTAGGAGTAGATGTTAAATTCAGTGGTTTTCAGTAACAGAGGTAACACCTCATGCCACGAGACGTTTGACAAAGCCCAGCAAATTAGAATTTTTCCTCTTGCCATCACTTGTGCATGTCACATTTCCATTACATGTTTTGAGAAAGAAAACAAATACTTAGCAAAAATGAAGTAAAGCCTCCACAGTCCCTCCCGCCTCTGTCTGTCCAAGCCTCTGTAAAGCTTTTGTTTTCTTCTTGAAGCAAATCACAGTGTAAAGAAATTGGATGTGTGAAATCCTACACATTGAAAGATTCAGGAACCTGTGATATATTGCACCAGCAGCAGGAAAAAATGCTGGACTAAGTTAATAAAAATTTAAAGAATTCTTTGATCCGTGCTTAAAGGATTGGGTTTGGAGGAAATTGCAAGATGCTCTGTGAAACTGCAGACCCATCTTTCTACAAGTCTTCAGTGTAGCTGAGTCATATGTATTTGAACATCCCAGGCAAAAGTTAGTCAGTGACCACATTCCGCATGACATAGAAGGCAACATACAAAGTTAGTTTGAGGAAAGAGGCTAGCTCTGCAAATCTCAACAAATATCTCCAGGGCCAGTGAAAACAGTGCTTCACAAATGCTCTTGTTAGAAAACAGACGTAAAAAGAAATTCCACCTAATTAAACATGGATATCACAGAAAAAAACAGAAGCGTAGATCACCGACTGAAACAAGCTGTCTGAGCAGTAAGTGAGACAGTTCTCAAAGCGAAATGCCAAAGAGTGCAGGACAATGGGCAAAAGATCACACAAACAGTAATGGCAACATTAACAACATGTGCTATTGAAAAAAACTGCAGATGAAAAAAGCAAAGAATTTGAGGTTGGTAGTGGCGCAGAATCAGTCGTGTCAGGAGTCTTTGTAGATATACAGGGATACATCCTAGAATTAACTCATTTACTAGAGCAGACTAAATAACAAGAGATAAGTTTCAGGTAAAGACAGTGATAAACTATTTGAAGAAAGCTACCCACCAGGGACTGCCCAGTCAAAAGGAGAAAATGCAAAAATCAAGAGAAAAATCTCACCTTCTAGTATGCAAATGAACAACAATCCTGGCCATTAAATATACCCAAGCTCTGAGTGATAACTCAGAAAACATACAACTGGGTGAATTTTAAAGTGTACGAGTGCCTAGTAACTCCATGTTGAAGTAGAGTCTAAACATAATGTTTGAACATTTCAGTGTTTGAACTCTTCTGCCAAAAATAACAGTGAAGTCCTTTGGTATATCTACCACACACATCATTTTTTCGATCTATTTCTAAAGCGTTTTGGCTTCTTGTTAAATTGTATATTGTGTTTTATTTTTAATGTGTTAGAACTGATTACTTGCACATTTTTTTCCTTTTTTCATATGTAGACCTTATTCAGAGAATCATTCACATCATAACAATTTTCTGAACAGGGATGCGTTTTTCAGTCACGATCAGAAAAAAACAGAAAATAAACATGTACTTACTGAACTGCTGGATTCTTTAATACTGTCCCTCCCTGTTTTTGGTATGTCTTCTATACATATATTATTAATTTGTAGACTGATAATGAAGAATTCCCATATCAATAAGTTGCAGCCTTATACTAATATAAAAAGATTATGTATGTCTGCAGATGATGTTCTTACTGTTTGAAGCAGTTAAACAGGCAAGAGAGAAAGGTCTCTCCATTTGTCAGCTTCAGCTGTTTAATAACTGCAAAAGAGAAATTCCATTCTATTTTTCAATCATAGACTCACTGGAATGATGACACTAGTGGTTGTATCATCCAGACAATATTTAGTCTTTGATGATCGAATAGAAAACAGAAGAAAAAGAAAAAAAGAAAAAAGTCCCCCCAAAAATGAAGAATATATCCTTGAGTTCACTAATAAACTTCAAATTATACATCAATTCCAAATTAAGTGCAATTTCTGTCTTTTTGAATAAAAGTCATCTCTAATGCCGTATGACCTATAAGGGTCTCTTTCTTTTCTGTGCTAAAGATGCTGTAAATTGTTTCTTCTCTTCATGTAAATCTGGAAACATGTCAATATGAACACACATTGACAAATGGAATGAAAGGGTTATTTTAAACTTTAGCTGGGAATCAGAAGTGAAGTTAGCACTTTATAAAGTCTATTTTCAATAAGAGAAAAAAGTTAATTTCTTCCTACACTGAGGTTAAAATACTACCACTTTGTCAGGAACATGAGTAGAACAGGCTGATCATTTTAGAATCTGTGAGGGCCTCAATTATTCCTACCTGTTATAATAATTAGCTCTCAAAGGGCAGACCTGCTGAAGATGAAATAAGATGATGGGATATATTTTGCCTTTAATTCATGTGAAAATAATTCAAAATTTTCTGAATTTCTTTCTGGAATTATGACATTATTGAAGCATTAGGGAAGCAATTTTAAACACACGGTCTCGGGACCAGAAGAAAACATATAATATAAATGGGACAAATTTACTGTTAGATTAATTCGGCCTCTGGAGCCTGTCTCTTCTGGTAAATTACTATTTTTACCATAACAAAGTTTTTCTTTAAATGGCCTACACTAAATATGAGATGGAGTCAGATCTTTAATACCAAGCCCAGACAATCTGAATACATCTAATTTGTCCAAAATAGTCTCTCATATCTCTTTTTCCTGTTCCAAGCAGGGATCACACTCCTTTGCCTCCAGTGCTATTTGGCCTATCCAGCTGAACACAGTTAGAAAATGGAAACACATAGTTACCTCACAAAAACTTTTAGTACTGGATTGTATAAAAAATAATTTTAAACCCCTCACCTTTGTTATTCTGCTGCATGTAGCTATCTCCATTTGAAATAAAGCAGATACTTACCAGACTTCGGAGGTTTTTCTGGCTACAGAGAGATCCAAGGTTGGAGAAGAGTGTTGTCTGATGTGTGTAATGAACACACTAGAAATACTGAGATTTGTCATTATTACTTACAATGCTAACTGTCTATAAAGAAATATTTTAAACTTCAAAATAATCCTTTTTATATATGTTATACAATTCTCATTTTAGAAACTGCATTTACTTCCATGACAATGAAGTATAAAGAGAATGAGTGCAGTCAAGCATCTGTTCAAGAGTTGCAATTTGAGAGGAAGCAGTCATGACAAAATTTAATCGCTTTACTTTCCTATTAGCATGTGTTGTAAATTTAATATGATCCAGTTAATGCTCTCCTTACACTTTCATTGAAAGTTACTACTATAGGAGCATGACATGCATATTGAACATTAAAGATACTCATGTCTAGAGCTCAGGGCCAGATATGTGATAAGTGCTGGAGCTAAAAAAATGTTGGGGGGAAGTTATATTCTATGCAATTGCCACAATTTTTTTCTTTTTTGTTTTTTTCCTTTTGTAGACAAATAACGAAACTTTCAGCTTCAGCCAAATTTAGAAAATATTAGTTTGGAAGTGTTACTATGGTGTCTGATGGCAATCTCTATTTGTCATTGGTCAGTGCATTATTTTCCTACAAAGTTAAAATTTACTAACTTGGACAGTGCCTTCGATGTAATATCATAAGCTGTCTTGCTTAGTTAATGTGATACAGACTGAAAGTCAGTTTCTGTTATTCTATGAAATGTAGTCCAGTTTAAAAAAAAATATATATAGAAGAGAATAAATCACAGGTACTTTCAATAACAGTACTCTCCAAACGGAGTTTTTTTCAGTGTTAGACCAAAAATGAGGGTGCTGATTTCTTTGCCAGAGAGCTAATATTTTTTCCATTAGCAAGTAGTTTTCATAAGGAAATACAAGTAGCTGAAAATCCTTTCAAGGGTCAAAACATTTTTGTGATTGAAAACATTCAATTATCTAAATCTAGAAGGTAGTACTATGTTATTTAGAAAGAAAGGCTGTTTGGAAGTCATACAAATGAAATTTCCAAATAATCAAAATAGAATTTCATAAAACAAGGCTAAGGAAATGCACACAAATGATGAGCCGGTGGGCACAGGAGGCAGAAAAAGATATAATTTCACTGGCCTCAGGAAGAAGAATGAGTGAAAGGTCAAAAGTCTGTATTAACAAAACTTAAAATAGAATGAAATAAAAATAGTGGCATTGATTTTGCTTGACTGATGAGCCTTGATAAAAAAGGCCTTTGAGGATTCAGGTACTAAAGGAGAAGCAAACTCTACAGATAGATTTATGGAACACAAAATAGTTGTCTGAAGAAACAGAAAGCATGGAGGCAGAGAGAAAACGTGAAGGACTATAACGTCAAACTTCTTGGAGTAAATGACTGTAGAGAAATAGGAGATAAAAAATGAAGTAAAAAGAACAAAGTCATAATGAAGTTACAAAGGTAAGATGGATTTCTCTCAAAGAAAACAGCATTAATTATGATTTCCAAATCAGAAAAATTACTCATGGTCTAGGAGCTTAATGGTTTTACACTGGGTCTAAGCCATAAAACTGGTGATGGTATGAACTGCACAGCTGTAATGACAAGATCAATTATCAACTTCAAAAAGCCTTTCAAGCTTAAACCAACAATTTAATCTATAAAAATGTCAGGCATCAATGCCAAGGCTGGAGAGCACAACCATGGCAAATATAATGTGAAAATGCAATGTCAGTTGCCACAGCCTGGATGCCAGACGTGTAACAGCAGTGCATGGGATGTCAGGACTTGCCTCAGGAGAGCACTGTCCCCACAAGGATGGATGTATGTTCCCAGCTTTTCCTAGGACAAAACTGCGTAAGTAATTTTAAGAGGAAGCATACACTGGCTTTGCATGCTCCATTAACATAGAAAACTGTCATCCAAAGACTAGTGTCAAGAAACAATTTCCAGTTGGCTGTAGAGCTGGCTGAAATGATGTTGCAATCCAGAGAGAAAAATGTATTTGCATGTGGCTGAGTATTTATGTAGCTTCACTGGACAGCTTGCTTAGTTAAAGCAAGTGCAGAGGTAAGTGAACGGTTTAACAAGAACACAGATGATAACTGTAGCATGACGATTTCATTCTTACAATTTGTGTCCGCCATTAACTGGCGGAAAATCTGACAGTTACAAGATGTGGAGTCCTGGCTGGAGGAGAGGGGACATAACTTGGTGCGTTGAGCAACACAGGTTCCGATCCGGAAGTGAGCCTTGGGAGCGGCTGACACGGAACCCTGCTGGGAAGGCAGAGCGACGAGCCTGGGACACTGGAGCACGGG
>Ga0181612_148175_pt1 | contig 16464 bp, 11 predicted proteins | sample HoacroProtozoa21_FD_119630 | JGI IMG/M metagenome (GOLD analysis project Ga0181612, IMG submission 119630) | Hoatzin crop microbial communities from Cojedes, Venezuel. Combined Assembly of Gp0051906, Gp0051904, Gp0051908
AATCTGCATATATAAGCAGTGTAACATTAGCAAAAATAAATTATTAGCACTTTTGTTGGACCTTTTTTGGTGAATCAGAATATTATGAGTATTTTAGAAGAGATTTCTGGGAGGCGACCATAGAAAAGGGAACAAAAGGTTACAAGAGTGGTAATTCTGTGCCATGGATGGAGACAGAAAGCAATTGGCTGTCAGGAAGAGAGTCAAGCTTGTCTAATTATGTCTTTATACCACTCCCAGAAGTTGAAACATTGTTGGAAAAGAGACCACTCTAGATACATATCCTTATATTGACTACATTTCACATTAGATAATGAGAAAAAGATTTTCATATTTGAAAGTACAAAAATAGGAACGCTTTGTTTTTGAAATTTAGAGACACAACAGTTAAAAGTATGCTCTCCTAAATTTTCTCTTTTTTTACCTCCCTCTTGCAGCTTTTGTTTGACTTCAAGCTCCATCTCTCCAAATTCCTCTGTCGGCTCCCTGCCTTAGCTGTGTCTAGAATTTCATTGCTGTAGTCTGATGTCCATTTTTCATTCAGAGTGAGACGGTAGTTGAGAAAGGCAACTACTGGCAATCGCTGCCAGAGTTTTTCTGCCTCTACCTCTAGTTGCTCTTGCTATATGGCTTTGCATTAGGGTGTATAGCGGTTCAGCAACTGTCACATCAGTGCAATCATGTTCAATTGCAACAAAGTGGAAAGAGCTGTGGGAAAATATAGACTGCTTGTATGATGTCTGCCTAAATGAAAATGCATTTTATGTGTCATAGTACTTGCATGAAGCCAGAAGTGGAAAAGAGGAAAAATATTATCCAGTTTACTTCTGTTTTGAATGAAGAAAACATATCTGATTGGGGTTGTATGAAGAAATGTAATGCAAAATAAAGGCAAAACATACAGAGCATACAATATCTGCTAATACTGAAGAGATCTACGTTAGTCCTGTAGTCATTACTTAGCAAACACTGTACTAATACATGAAATAATCAATTAAAAACATTTAACTGTTGAGCTACTTGCAGTGAATTTTCAACAGCTAGCAGAAACTATAACACAGTTTCAAAAGAAGTCCTTACCTTTGATCTCTGTTGAAATTAGTGTGACAGACCGTGGTGTACTGAGCCACATATTAAGTGAGGCAATAAAGCCTAAATTACTAAATAAACTGCTGCTAATTCCTGTGAAGACTAGTGTTGTCATTGATGTGACAGACTTGTACAACACCTTCCATAATCACAACTGAACCCAAATGATGAGGTCTTTAGTCCAGGGGCAGCTTTATTCCAGTCCTGGAAGTGAAATATCTCTCCTGTGAGGATAAGCTGAGAGACCTGGGACTGTTCAGCCTAGAGAAGAGAAGGCTAGGTGGGGTCTTATCAAAGTATATAAGCACTTGAAGGGAGGGTGCTAAGGTGAAGCCAGGCTCTTCTCACTGGTGCCTAGAGACAGGACAAGAGGCCATGGGCATACACTGAAACACAAGAGGGTCCGTCTGAACATCAGGAAACACTTCTTAACTGTGAGGGTAACTGAGCAGTGGCATAGGTTGCCCAGAGACATTGTGGACTATCCCTCCTTGGATGTACTCAAAAGCCGTCCGGATATGATCTCGGGCAACTGGCTCTAGCTGGCCCTGCTTGAGCAGTGGAGTTGGACAAGATGACCTCCAAAACTCTCTTTCAACCTCAACCTTTCTGTGATTCTGTAGGTTACCTATGAAGTCAGATCTATTCAATAATATCTCTTAGTAGTAGAACAGAAACAAAGGGGATTTTAAGATGAAAGCTTAAAAAAACGTACCTCACTGATTGTGATACAGTTTTAGGGATATTCATATTGACATGCAAGAGTTATCAATTCTAGTTTGAGTTTTGATGGGTGGCCAGTCTGACTAAGTGGCCAACTTTCTTCTTATTTGAAGGCTCTGTCTTGCTTTATGCAAAATATAAGCATTGGATAGTTACATAGTTATGAGCCCTGTCCTGTCTCTAATCTCCTATAATTTCTAAAAAGTACATTCTCTGTGGTTAGTGAAAAGATTGTTGTCAGGGCCAGCAGATGCACTAAAAGTGATGTGGTCATGGAAACAACTTTGTTTCCTCTGTAAAGAGTTGATTTTATCTTTGGGGCAGGCATGTGGTTGAAGCATGGCCAGAATGGTGGCCATGCTCTGTCTAGCCTAGATAGATGAACAGATGGACCACGAAGGGCAGCGCACTACACTGTGTCCATTACATTACGTACAAATAAGTACTCGCCAATCAAAAACTACCAGACACCTTATAGCCTACCCGTCACATTAAAGAAAATGCACATCCAGAAAGTGTAGTTACCTGCAGTTTAGAAGACATGCTAACTTCATGGTTTATTATGTTTATAATTAATGGATGGAGATGAAATGAGACAGAAATACAGCTTTCTGTCACCCTACTGATAGAAACTACTGGACTGGCTGATTCCTACATACGTAAGCTACTTAGATGAATTGCAGTATAACTCACACCAGTAGGTATGCAGTAGTTAACAATTCTAAGAAAGAACAAAATCCATTAGGAAGAGAGATCCTGCAGCATAACTGACAAATTTCTCCTGTAGCAGCTCCATGCACTAGACCTTGTGTTTACTGCCCGTTTCAATCACATAAATCAATGGTATTTGTTTGATTCGGGAAAAATTTGAAGAAAAATGAGTTTCTGTATATTTATATTTTATGTTTTATGCAGCTTTTTAATTTCCTTGGAACTATTCTTTTCTATTGTATTAGAACTGAAGGCTAATAATGAAAAATTTAGAGTTTCGCCAGCAAGTCACTGCTGCAGAAAATTCACTGGGTCACTGTGCTCTATGATAGTAGAACCTCTCCATTGCTCATTTTAGATCAGTAAAAGTAATTTTGGAATCTTAGCCAACTAGCAGTTATACACAATTCAGTATACTTCAGTATACGACCGTATTTAGCTGAATGCTCATGAAAAATCTACAATTTAGTCTTTTCTTTCCCTCTTTAAAGAAACAATGGTATAGAGATCATGCATCATTTTGAGAATCTTGATTATCTATATGCTACAGCAATATATTAGAAAAACCTCTAACAAACAAAATTATTAATGAGACGGAGGCTTTATAACATACTTGAGGTTCACTTTTCTCATCAGCCAGGACAAAAATAATCTTTTCTTTCACAAAATTTCAGTCATATTTTGAGAAACTGAAAAATAAAGGCTATTGAGTTGTGATTTCATGTTAACATATTCTATTGCACAGTATATCCCTAGGCCACATTTAGCAGGGGTGAAAACCTGGCAGGAAAATAAAGAATGACAATATACTTTAAACACCAAAAGGCTTTGTGGTAAGGCAGGAATCACAGTGACCTTGTCATTTTAACGGACTACTCCACACACATCCTAAACAAGTACAATTACACAGACCCTAAAAGCATGCAATTGTACACACTGAATAGTTTCAGCATTTAACATTAGTAAGTTACAGGTTGCTTAATTCTCTCAAACTACAGAATCACAGTATGTTTGAGGTTGGAAGGGACCGCTGGCGATCAAGTCCAATGCCCCTGCTCAAAACAGGGTCAGCCAGAGCAGGCTGCTCAGGGCTGTGTCCCATCAGATGATTTTTAGTATCTCTGGGCAACCTGTTCCTGTGTTCAACCACTCTTACATTAAAAAAAGTGTTTTCTAATGTTCAGATAGCATCTCCTGTGTTTCAGTTTATGCCTGCTGCCCACCTGCTCCACCCCCATCATCAGGTATTTGTATTGATAAGATCCCTCTGATCCTTCTCTGCTCCAAGCTAAGCAGTCCTGGCTCTTTCAACCTCTGCTTGCATGTCAGATTCTCCAAAACCTTTATTATGCCAGTGGTCCTTTGCCCATGTTTCTTTTACACTGGGGAACCCTGAGATAGGCACAGCACTCCAGGATGTAAAATGCAAGTCACATATTCATTAGTATTATGTATTGCTACATTGTAACTGTACAAGGCCTTTTAAATCAACTTTCCTGTAAATAATCTTTTGTTGCTGTTTGGAAAAAACATAGGAAATGGAGTGCCAAAGAATCGAACTCTTGTCAGTCCAAAGTATCCTAAGAGGTTTTTTTTTAATTTGTTTTGTTTTGGTTTGATTTGTTGGTTTTTTTTTTCAAATTTCAGGGGAAACAGGTATATGACTCAGATATTGGATGTATGACCCAACCTATTTAGTGTGGGATTTCCCCATACATCATGAGTCACATCTGCGGCACAATAATAAAGCAAGGAGACTCTCGCTGGCAACCAGTTTCTTAGCAAAGCGTCAGCTAGGGGCAATATATAATCCCCCACGAAACATTGGGGCTACGTTTATGTGACCAATAGTACCAACCCAGAAGTATGGATGTGCAGAGAAAAACAATCGGTGGGCTTGGCACCATGTTTTCAGGGTTCTTCTACTTTGAACTAGTTCTAGTCTGGCCATCATTAACTGAATGGTGATTTGCTTCAGCACAGCATTAGACATGTTACTGAAGTGCATTTCAAGTCTACTTTCATCCTAAAAGAATCCATTTCATGTGTCCCAAGACAGTTTGCAATGCGAACCAAAGCAAGGTAAGTGGAGGTGATTGGGATATTCACTTCAAAGGTGTACTCTGATCCAATTTAAAACACTTAATATGAACACACTCTAAGGCCCAACCTGAATTCTTTTGTAAAGGCCCAAGGAGAAGAAGTCAGGGTCGCTTAGTGACTTTTTCTTTTTGAAATTTAGCTTGCAAGACAGTCTGAGAGGAAATTAATTTCCGATGCATCATCCACTGTTTGTTGTGACCGATAATAATGATAAGATAGCTTAGCAGGAAATGCAGAACTTCTGTTTTGCCATTATTCATTCTTTCCGGCAGAGTGTTGAATGACTGGTATTTCAGACAGAAAGTTTATTAGGAATGAATGAACAACCTGATGAACTGCCATTAGCAGTTAATTAACTAGAAATTCTCATACAGGACACGCATATTCAGTGACTTTTTCAAGCCAATAATGTGACTTCTATTATCTCAGTATTTTTTTGAAATCTACATCCTTATTGAAAACCCACTTAAGTGATGGGTGACTCTCTACTAGCTACAGTACATCAAACCTAAATTTCCAGACTTGTTCTGCAGATGCATTATACAGGAACAAAAATATGGCAAATGTCAACAAGGATTTTACATGCAGTGAATAAGTGAGGCTGGAGAACTTCATACAAATCAGCACAATAAAGTAGACCTTTTGCTTGTTTTTAAACTTGTGAAGAGTTTGGTACGCTAGGACACACAGCTGCACACTGAAAGCAGCAATAAAGCCAGGACTATACAAAACAGAACTGATATTTATTTGCCACCTTGCTCTTGATACCGTGAGACTCATTTCTAAAAAAAGTCATTAGCTTTATTAGTTACCTTTTTAGTTAGAAGATTTTCAGTAAGCTATACTCCTGTAATCAATGTGCAGTAACAGTATTATAAAAAAAGAATTGGTCTTTTTCAATAATCAAGTGCCATATAAATCTGCCATTTGTATTTCCATTTAATCAGGGAAAAATGTGGATTATGACATGAGTCAAGATACAAATATTTTAAAAAATGCCAATGTTCAGGTATTTGGCATTTTAAGCCTAACATAAATTGTTAATCAATTTCTATAATTGAATATTATTTGAAATTTGATGACATTCAATACTTTATTAGTAATTTTATAATGTCTGTATTTAGGATTATATTGACATTCAAGGCTGTTCAGCAGTTTTTTCACAGAGCACAATCTGGAAATGATGACCTTACTGTTAGAGGTGAAAGTGAATTGACATGGGAAAGGCAGGTCATTGTTCAGGTTGTTATGGTATTACCTAAAGTCATAGAGTTATACAGCCTTTCGATATCTCATAAAAATATACAACACAAGGAATAAAATGGTGAGAAAAGCAGAAAGGTAACAAACACCATGGTGGTGATCAGCCAACATGACCTCCACGTGAATGTAAGGTATGGAAGGTCATTTGTCCTTTCCTGAATACTACTTTTACCGCTTTACCAGAATGGGACAACTATGAGTGTAAAAAATACTGCAAATAAAATCTTCTCTACCTACAGAAATTGCTGAAATAGTTCCCATTTTCTAAGGAAATTAAGTTGATTCAGGAGAATGATTTTATAGATGTATGTGCATTAACATCTACTATCTGGAATCATGTTACATTTTTTCAAAATATCAACGCATGCACTATGAACACCGAAGTCTGAAATTCTTTTTCTTATTGCTTCATGAAGGCAGTTGAGCTCCTGTGTTTATCTACTATCTGAAACAGATTTCTCAAAATTTCTTGTCTTCCGAAGTGTCATGAGTCCTGGCATTGATATCAGATACTAATTTTGACTTTATCACAGAATGTTTTCTTCTTTTATTTCTTTTAATTCAGTTCTTACTGTTTCTCCCAGAAGATGAATAGCATGATTGTAGCCATCTAATAACAGCAATGAACGGCCACAGCATTCTGAGGCTAAGTAGCATCCCTATAGAGTGCCTCAGGTTTTCCAGTAGCTGGGTGGGGGCAGTTGCATCTATAGATCCCTGACCTTCTTGGAAACAACAAATTACACTTTTTTTTCTGTCTTCCTTCAAACCTTTTACTTCCTATCCCACACCACTGACACTTGTACAAAATTTTCTGTGAGGGAGAGTTAGCTGACCATTCAATTCATATCAATTACTGCATCTGGAAAATGTTGCTGATGTGACCAACTTGTTGCATAATGATACTGTTAGAATTAAAGTACAATAAAAATAAAAAATATAATCTTATTACCTTCTATTTTCATTTCTACTAAAATAGCGGTTTAATTCTGAGTATACCAGTTTTCAAACCACAACTTTAAAACACATACGCCAGTTCTTTCACAGCACAACATTTACTAGAATATCTAGATTTCAAGAATGCTTACCCATGAAGGCAGTTATTTTATATGTTTACTCTTTTATTACAAGAGCTTAATTGGAAGTTTGCTCATCAGGCTATGGAGAGTTTAATTAAACTCAATGAAGAAAACACTGAGAGAAAAAAAAAGGAAGCTCTTAAACATGCTATTTTTGTTCTGATTTTACAATGACATTTTTCTCCCTGATTATCCTATCTCATATTAACAAACAAAACAATAAAACCCCACCTCAGGATTCTGCTAATTTAAATATTGGCAGCTTTCAGGCTTATTTTGTATTCTCAGCCTGACTTGAGCTTTTTAGCTTCTCCAGGAGACCCTGGAGGGGCTTTATTCATTGAAGTTCGTATCTCAGGCACACAAAAAGCATCATTTATTTGCTGCTGTTATTTTGTAACTGGGGAGGAGGACTGCTTGCTCACTGCAGCATTTGTATCTCCTTCACCAGAGCTAATGGGAATATGCTTGTGCACAACACAAAGACAAGGGATTGTGCCTGCCTTTCTAAGGAGAAGAGATGAGAAGAGATATTCTAAGATGATGTTGTATTTATTAACTAGAATGCTGTCTTACAAGTGAAATCTGGAAATGTAAGAAATAAACTAATGGTGCAAGACATAGGCACTTACCTGGTGGTGCTCTGCCCTGTGTAACCCTCTCCTCTTGATGAGTATTTCTCCACTCAGTGAGTTAATCTTTGACTCAGAGAGGGTACATGCAGGGCTTGAATGTTGAAACTTCACTTAGTCACCACGATGAGAGAACTTTTTAACCTTTTCTAGTGTTAATAACATTTCCATATCAGTGCTTTTCCACCAATAGTAACAACAGCTTAGCCACATACTTTCCCTGTCTTTTAACTTGGGGTGCACTTAGCCACTTCCGTGGCATTCATAGACATCTTCCTTGCAAAAATACTTGGACTAGGGCTAGGCACACAAAGTATGTTTTCAATATACGGATTGAAAGGAGAATTTTCTTCTCCAAGTAAAGGATTTCTCCTATTGCTCTTCTGGAATATGGACATTTTTCCTCCTCAGTTGCATACTTAAATCTAGCCTAAAACCAAAATTACTGTAGAATACCCATACTAAAAGGAAATACTGGAAAAGATTCTGATCTCAGTTTAAGCCAGTAATAGAGTTGGATTTACACTGTCATGAGACTAGAACTTGAGTCAAAAAAAAGAGGATACTATTCTAAATTTTCTATTAGCAGACTACAGATAATTCTCAGGCAGCTGCAGCCTTCAGCCTCCCCTTGCCTTGCAGCAGCATGTAAAAACATGGAGAGAAGCTAGGGCTTAATTTAAAAGCCTGAGCTGCAGGGAGAATGGCACGCACCACAGGACAGATAAAAACAACAAATAACTATGTCACACTGATTCTTTAAACCTGGCTGTCTAGAAGGTAACGAATAAACCCTCCTGAGAAGTGGCAAAATCAAAAGGAGAAAAAACTGACAAACTGAAATAGAAATGACTTCAAAACACAGTGATCCACCAGCATAGAACAAAAAAACAAGGAACCGAATCTCCAGAAAACAGTATATTTACCTTAATTTTGGCACTCATTCTCTTAACATTCAACTACACTGAAGCAGCAGAAAATACAGCGAGCAGTGGAGACTCTAGAGGTGAAATTTTACTTTATTCATATTGGTGTAAATTTATTTCAGTGAAAAAAATTGAATTTTATGATGGTGTAATAAGAGAACCGTCAGTCATATTTTTACAGAATATCTATCTCTTATCTAACATTTTCAAAGAGATAACTTTTTATACAAGCAGAAATCATGAAAATGCTATTGTCACATACAGTATGAGATGTACCAAAGACTTCCAAAGTGTGAAGAGTTGTCTAGGAAAAAAATGAGGAAGTAAAAAGGTGCTAGAATTTGCAAGAACATTCCAGTGAGAATGATAAGGAAGAAAAACAATGAATGTTTAAAAAAGAGAAAAAGATTTTTTATGTGCACATTAGCGTGGAACTGGATGTGAGTATCCTTTCATCTTTGGAACTGGAAAAAGAGGATGAAAAAGGAAAAGGTCCCTGGATAGGTCATGGGAAGGTGTGAAAGCAGAATTGGGAGGCCAAGGCTGCTCATGCTGGAAGCACACTTTGCTCTGCTTACAAAATGGGGGACCTCTGTGCCACACTGGGAACCGAAGACTGTATTTTTGCCAAAAAGGCCAAAGAAAACTTGAAAGAAATTTGCTTCACCTGTTTTCAGTCTATCTTCCTGGAGAATTCAAGATCAGGAAGAAATGGAAATGCAGCTTCTCAAATCAGCATAGATTTTTGTTCCAAGCAAAAATAAGATAAATTTTAAAAGCTTTTTGTTACCACAGTGTTTCTTGAACTTCCATGATTTGATCATTCAAGACAGCTAAGAAAAACATGTATATGAAAAAAACCAACTTATTCAGTCTGGACTGCAAATATCTGTTTTGTAAGCAGGAGCAAGAAACATGAAAAAGTCACAGTCTTTTCTACAGTGTCTAAGCAGAGAAATGCTCATGTTAGTCCTGCTTTGGGTTCAGAGGAGAGATAAGTGCGCTCCTGTGTCGAGACTCTGAGGGAAACGTTTTTTCAACGGCACCCAAATAAGTTTAAAGTAGCTTTCTCAGGATGGTACCATAGTGTCACAACAGGACCATAAATTAATCTGAGCCTTGAAGTGAGTGTCCTTAAATACTTTCCTCCTGGTGCACTTGCCATAGAAGATCGCAAGAAGTTTTATACTCAAGAAGGCATCTTTTATTACAATGTGAATTAGAATAATTCACTTTTCACGGAAAAAAAAAGAGCGTGTAAGAATAGAAATAGAAATGAGCTAGATCTACACGAAGATCTGTTTTTGAGCACTGTGTAGTATTTTCAGTGACTTTCAGCAATCTCTGGTATCATGCCTAGGAAATATACCTTTCTCTCACCACGAAGGCTTGGCCCCGTCTGTCTGCCCCGTGCTCCTCACACTGGACTTTCCCAAGCTATCAGCTTAGCTGACCTCTTTCTTGTTCCTTTCTTCTGTGTTGCAACTCACAGTCTCAAATTGTCTCTGCCGTCAGGTAGAGCAATTATACTGTAACAGCAATGTGACTGGGAAGGAAAAGGCTTCTGTACCCTGCATGGGTACTGGTGAACAACTCCTCATCTCTTAGCAGTGGATTTAATTTTAAAAAGAACATACCAAAAAACTGAGAACAAGATAATAAAAAAAAAAAAAATCAGTCTGTCACAGTGATATTCTAGATTGTTTCCTCTGGATGAGAAATGTAGAGTAGCCACTGTCTTGGTAGTTCATCAGAACAGTAAATTATTGCTAGCAGTTTTGTTGTAGTGTTTCATAAGAACGTCAGTCATCCATCAGGACCCATTGCCCTCTGTTGTGCAAAGAATGAGCTCAGAGACGGTCCCTGTCTCAAAGAATTTGAAATCTATGCTTAAGAGAAGCGCTATCAGTGGAGACAGGTGGACAAGTGAATAAAATCCAACAAAGTAACAAAATTAACCAGTGGATTAGGTAGTTATTTTAGCATATTAAATATTGTCAAGTGTGGATAAGTCTCGTCTCATGAAAGATTTTGTCTTTCTTGTTCTTCTGCTTTTCACACTTCCAATGAAGAGATTCATTTTACAGTCCTGCAAATTGGATTAATCAAGTAAACTTGAGGTAATGTAGTTCTTACATAGCTGAGAAAGCTGTATATAATGCTATTAAACAGCTTCAAATATAGTCACATAATTGCCTTTTTTAAAGTCATCACATACGTGGTAGAAAGATGCATTCATACGCACCAAAAAGCAGCTAATCAGCGAAGGGGAACACAAGATTCGAAAGCTAGAAAAAGCAATCAAGAGAGGACATCTCTTAAGCCATGTTAACTGTTTCTGCTTTCATCTCTGCTTATGGATTTGTTGTTGGGAGCACAGGATGAGGAGAAGGAATGTGCAGGAGATTCATGATTTGTACAGTCAGAATGTTGCAGTCAGGAAACCAAAAAACCAAAGCAGAAATAATTGCCCGTAAGGCAACTGGGATCTGATGTAGCCAACACCTAGAGCGCATCAGTGACCAGAAGTGGTAGCAAGCAGTGTATGCAACCAGGGCCTTAGCACTTAACCTAGCAGTCAGCACGCAAAGCTCTCAGTGCAACGAATATGGTGATGCCATACAGGGCCTAGTCCTCAGCACTGGCTGGAATAACTGTCTCTGTCATGTCAGAGGCCTTGGCCCAAAAAGGAGGGAGGACAAAGATACCTGTGTTTTTGGCTTTAGGAAGTGCTGAGTATTCCGCCTGAATGCCTGGCGAAGATACCTTGGGAAGGTATGCTCTAGCTGAGTTGCTTAACCACAAGGAAAAGGGATTGGAGGAGGATGTAAGCAAGTCATATGGCATCAGAGATGTCAACTGAGAGATGGAGAAGCTCTTATGGACACGCTTTTATCCCCCTGCTTATCTCCTTGAGAAACAAGGACTGCTGGGAAGGGGCAGGAGTCAGATAACAAAGAGCAAGAGCATATGTACCAACAGCCTTGTTAATCTAGCAAGTAGGACCTTAAACTAGGTTTTTTGGGAATTGGGGATCAAAGCCAAAAGAGAAAGGGAGGAATAGGGGCCTGCAGCTTGAACAGGTCAGCAATGTACCCTTGCAGCAGTGAAAACTAACTGCACACCGGGCCATATCAGCAAAGTGCAGCCTGTGGGTCAAAGGAAATGGTTATCCCTATCTACTTGGCTTTTCTGGGACTGCATGTGGAGAACTGAGTCCAGTTCCATTTCCCTATAGAAGAAAGTCCTCCAGCAGAGAAATACCAAGATGATGAAAGAGCATGTGGGAGGAGGCCAAGGATGTAGACTTTGTTCATCTTTAAGAAGAGAAAGGTAAGGTATGATCTAATGCTGTCTTCGTCTACTGAACAGGTGGTTAGAGAAAGGACAGAGCCAGATTCTTAAACACTGGGAAAGAACAGAAGGTCATGGACATTGCGGTAAGATAAATTCCAGGTAGTTATAAGGAAAACATTTTCACCACTGCAACAGGTTGCCTGGGAAAGTTGCCAAACTACACTTGGTGATACCTTAAATTTGAGAAGGTTCTGAACAACCTGATCTGAATTCAAAGTCAATCCTGTTTTGAGCACAGATTTGACCCCTAGTACCCCTAGTGTCCATTCCAACATTTTCTTTTGCATGAAACCATCATTGTATTAAAATCAGAAAGTCTTCGGCTGTTGTGTGAAAGAAGAGAATTTCCTTCTTTCTGCTTCTGTTCATAGTACCTGTTTGCAATTTTCTGTTGCCTGACACTCAAACTTGAAATAAAATATTTTGGAAAATAAAAAATATTTCATTGAATCCTAGTTGAAAATACTGTGGAGGGGAGAAGGGAACAGGAAAAAGGTAAGAGTTGAAGTAGTATCCTGATGCTTTTATGCTTTCATACTTGAACACAGATAAAACTGTCTTCAAAGTGCTTTAATTCAATATGAATTTCATGGTAGACTTTTTCCCTTCTGAGCTGAGCAATGAAGGAGTTAATTTCATAGTTGCTATGACCACACCTCATATTAAATAGACATAGTAATGATATTTTTTCAGATGTGCTCCTAACATTACATCGCTTTAATTCTTCCTTTTATTATTTTCTGTATTACTTTTCTTATCTAGGGTCCATTCTAAGTTCTTCTAAGTTCTTAAGGGATATTTTATGTCTTTGATAGTCTAATTTCCTCCTTCAATTATTTTTAGACTTTCTTGTACATCCCTACTGACCTTTTTTGTTCTTTCGGTATTTATTGCTACAAGACATGCATAACCTTTGGATATACATTAATTTAATTTTAAACACTTTCTATTCCCTTCCCTACCTTTTAATTGTGTTATTATTCTTCTTGCCCTGCAAATTTCAGCTTTTTTGGGGTGGGAATTCAGTTATATACTTCATGCAAATTCTTCAGATTCATTGTGCTCTACTTAATGTAATTCTTCTCATTTCACTAATACTTAGAAATATATATTCATATAATAGGTTTTTTTTAAAAAACATTTTCCAAACTGTAGGCAAGGGTTGCTCCTTTAGTTTTTGTAGATGTTAATCCACTTGAACACAAAACCAGCTTTTACTCTATGAGGTATAAATGATGGTGTCCTTATCTTAGCTGCAAGCCCAAATTCTGTTATAAGACAATTAATTATATCAATAATATTTATTATATTGTTTCATTTTTAATCACGTAGCCCTGCAATACAGTATTTCCGTTGTTAGTAACAGGCCATAGTATCTGTACAGAGTTTGCAGGGCTTAAGAATGGAGACGAGTGGTTTGTCTCAACTCTTCCTGACTTGCCTGCATCTTTGTTTTACTTGGTTTAGCAGTGATAGCAATTTCTCTAAGAGACCAGGCGTAGTGTTCCTGACAGGAAGACCATCATAGTTTGAGAAGCTAGTGAGCCACATAACATTTAACCCAAGTGGGCACAGGCGTGTTCTGTGCTGTGGTATCGTGCGTGTACACCATGGCTTTCAAGCCTGTGCTCTGCTGCACCTCTCCCCTGGCCGCAGGAGGAAAGTAGCAGACAAATTGTAACAGAGGAGCATGTGGGCAGCTCCCACTTGGTTAATATACCACCTGCGTGTCCTTGTCTTCATCTGGAAGTGCAACAAGAAGTTCTCACGTAAACATCCTTTTGTCTGATGGTAAAAATAACTAGTAGAATTGCTTTCCTGTAAGAAAGTTCTATAAGAGTTCAAATGACCAAAATGAGGTAACGTTTCCATGGACAGGACCGTAACAGTATGCTGTGCCTTGTTGGAGCCCATTTGATACCACACAACTTGGAGTTCCCAGCATCTCAAGGGATGTAAAATTATCTATACTATCCTGTTTTTCTTTATAGTGTTAGATCCAGTAAAGAGTATTTTAAGAGATAATTTGCAAAATTTGAGTGTCTGTCCAACTCAGATCAGACTGAATCAAAACTTTCTTGTGGCAACACAGCAGAAGCCTACGGCTAATTTATTTTTCTTTTGTTTGTCTTTCTGTATTACAACTACAGTTTTGTATAGATAGCCATAACAAGCGGCTGCTCAATGTAGAATAAGGTATTTATGACTTAACATAATGACATAAAGCAGTGAAATGCAAGCCTGGTATAACTGCAGAGGCCTTAAGAAGTGAAGACGCAGGATGGAGAATACGAAAGTACAGGCGTGGAGCAATAAGACATGAGGCACAGGTTTGGCACTGGAAGCCTTGTGAGTGTAAACAACTTACCCATGGTCAGTAAAAGAAAAGAAGATTTGGAGCTGGTAAAAAAATGTATTTAGGTGTGACAGAGAGAATAAAGAAGTAATATCTAACACACACAAAAGACGCAATATAGAGTGAGTTTGGACCCAGCAAACCAATGAAGAAAGAGAAAGGCGTAAAAGTGCATTACTGAACATAAAAAAAACTGTCCCCAAGTGGATCTTAGACTTCAGAAGAAGAAGCCATCCACATCAGACTCCTCCTGGCAAAGTACTCCACATGTTGCACAAATCCCATAAAACTCCACCCAAGATGAGACCACCTATCTTAGGACCCTGAAGAGCAGAGGAAGGGAGAGCAACAGAGAAGTGTTGTGTAGAACAATTCTAAATGAATTATTATTCCTTCTTTGTCTGTAACAATTAGATCTGGGCTAACAATCATTAGACTCGTAATATTACAATGATGCTAACAATAAATTCTTAGCTTTACTTATACATGAGGTGTGCTTCCTCTTTTGTCTGTGAACAAGGTTTTGAGTGTAATAGATGTCTGCAGTTTACCTGCCTTGATTTTCAGCACAGCTTGTTTTCCAAAACTGGCTATGCATCAGTAAATGTTCACACCTTCTCATTGCAGACACGTTTTAGGCAGCACCCCCCATGTTTAAGCTGTGTGTAGTATAACTTCACAGGTAACTCTTCAGGCTTTTGTTGTTGTTATTGTTCTTTAGGTTAAGTATGTACTTAAGTGCTTCTGCTACCTCACCTCTCCTCTCCCTAGGCGTACAAATACCACCAAAACATACCTCCAACACTGCAAGAATCTATTACAAAAAAACTAAGAGAATAGATATTCAGAAGTTAAATGTGTATATATATATATATGTATGTAGAATGTATATGTATGTGCTTTTATTTATAAAAATATATACAAGTCTCCATATACAAACAAACGTTCATATATTAAAATTCAATCCTACAGAATAACATTTCTTATTTAACATGCAATGCAAAAATTAAGAAAACTTCTTATGTTGTAATATGTTCCTGTGAACAGCCAACACTTCAAACATAAACTCTCAGCCAGTTATTCAGTTTCCAAATATCTCCCAGCCTCGCACAGTCTCATGTGTTCTTTTTTATATGCTATCCCTATATCTACTAACTCACTCAATTTCAATTAAATCAATTACAAATCCCCACAGTGCCCTAATTAGTGAAATATACTTCACTAAATCTATCAATAATTATTTTGAACATCTCATAATATCACAGCTAGAAAAAACACTCAAGTGAAAACTAATTAATTGCTATCAACAAAATAAAGAGATCCTTACATCTCAAATACCATCACATACACATAATTAGCTAATAAATTTTAAATGGGCAATTTACATGGTGGGGAAAAATATCTCAAGAAAAAGTTAAGTGTTAAATCTCTTTCTTTTACAGTTAAATAAAGAAACATTAGGACAAAGCAGGTAGTAATATTAAAAAAAGAAACAAACAAAAAACAATGGACAAAACAAGAATAGCTGCAATTCATTCAATTGTGCAGACATTGTGTGTGATGGTCTCGCAGGAAAGATTTGGGTGTGTGAACCAGAAGTCCTCTGTCACTGGCAATGTGAGAGAGAGTTTGACCACTAGGAAGACTTGTCACTTGTGATTTCTGTCACAGATTGTGTGAGAGCAGCTGATTGCATCAGCTGAGGGCATTGAAGGGGTTGAAATATGTCCTGGTCTTATGTGAAGGAGAGTTTTATAGTGATTATGATGCCAACAAAGGCTAGCGAATTAAGCTGCTTATTTTTGTCTGATTGTGATTAATGAGAAATAGAATTTATTGCTATTAGAGATGTTCATTCTAAGAATAGGTAGGTTAACAAGTGTTCAGGCTTCTTTTTGAGAGTCAGAGGGATTTCACTAAACTTAATACTGTCCTTAACAGATCTGAACACTATTAAACCAGAATGTTCCTGAAATTATTATTTTTGTGTCCACATCTCTAGAATTTTCCTACTGGACTTCCTGGTTTCATTCCTATTACCCGCTGAGGGTGTAAAAATCTTTTGCCCAATGATAAATCATGGATCAGTATTCTCTGGTCCCACTGATTTAACAAGGGAGGAAAGAGGAGGGGGGGGGGGGGAAATTTTTTTTTCAAAAAAAAAATAAAGAAATCTTCATATGAAAAAATGTTCTTATCTCAAACCCCGAAAAATTCCACTCTCT